>Ga0209403_10000037_pt1 | contig 171207 bp, 148 predicted proteins | sample ArcticOcean_MG_C_8_FD_187440 | JGI IMG/M metagenome (GOLD analysis project Ga0209403, IMG submission 187440) | Marine microbial communities from western Arctic Ocean - ArcticOcean_MG_CB11_86 (SPAdes) (version 2) | ecosystem: Environmental > Aquatic > Marine > Oceanic | place: Arctic Ocean... | reverse complement strand
TCTGTATATTGAAGCTGCCAGACGATTTCCCCATCTCGAGTAACCTCAATAATGAAAGGATACCCGGTGATTAGGACATTACCGTTAGGGAGCCTATCTACGTCCCTAATCGGCATCATAACTGGCATTGCATCTGCAAAACTGACAGAAAAACTATTTGCTATCTGGGGATACGGTAGCATAAAGCGCCAAACAATCTTGTTTGTATCAGGGTCAAACTCTAAGGCCTCATGAGGCCTAACTTGGTTAGAGACCAATATATTCCCAGTACTAAGGAATTCTGGGTCGTGAGCATCAACCAGCATACCGTCTCCAAGAGTCCTTACTAAGGAACCCTCAGAATCGACCTCTACCAACAAATCAAAATTTCTCGGACTGATTAAAGTATTACCATTCTCCAATCTCTCGACTGCATTGGTATGAGTCCATCCGTTCCGAGATAAGTTTACATACGGCTCTTTATTGAAATAATCTTTGGCGTACCATTGCCAGACTAATTCACCATCGGGAGTTACTTCTTTTGCTTGGGCATCTTCTAAACCGTCGTTATTACCAAATGCGTATAGAGTATTCCCATTGGCGAGTCGGTCAGCGTCATGAGAAACTTTTTCATCCATGTGAGACCAGACCACGTCACCTTCAATGGAAACCTCTATAATACCCTTCCCTGGCATAACCAGAAGAGTGTTTCCATTTGCTAGTCGTTCCACATCCTGCCCAGGATTGGTGTATTGCTTGAAGTCCTCCGCAAGAACATACTGCCACGTGATCTCCCCAAGCATGTTTACCTCAATAACCCTAGGACTACCCACATCATGATGGTCCGATAACAGCGTAGTACCGGGCCATACCTTCTCTGGGTTATATACGGTGACTTCTATTGCCGAATCCTTCTGGCCGCGAACCATCGGCTGCAAAATTGGGGTAGGCGTATTTGTAGGCTCTGCTACTTCGGCGGCTGCCATTCCTTCTGGTGATGCTGCATAGGCTGCTGCTAATTCTTGTTGTGTTGGTTCTACCTGGGTACAAGCGGGGATAAGGAAAAGAAATCCAATTACCAATAATAGATATTTAGTTTTAGCAAACATATTCCAATCCTTTTAGAAGTGTCTGTGTACGGTTTATTTTAAATAACTTATACTCAGCATATGTTAACTAAAGCTAGAAATATACTTATTCTCTTTTCCGCAGGATTAATATTTCTGCTGGTAGGTTGCTCGACAAGTACAGAAAGTCTTAATCCTATTGACGAGGTAAGTTTTGTAAAAGAGGAATCTGAAATTGTAAATACTGCTACACCTTTACCACCTACAGCTACTCCGATACCAACCGTGACCGTTGATGTTGAAATTCCAGAACCAACTCCAACTATAGAGGGAAGATGGCGTGGAATAGTAGTTTGTGATTGGGATAAAGAGAAGTGGGGGGGAGGCGAATACAAACTTGGTAATGGTAAACTCTCTGGCAAAGTTGATTTCACTGTTAGTAAAGGAACTATAAAAGCAGGAAATCACGACTATCCTGGACGTGGAAGATTTTGGATAGATTGGTCAGGAGGCGGACATAAAATTCAATCATTTAAGGTCTCTAAACAAAAAATTACTATAGAAAGTAAAGCTCTCGAAAATATCTCTAATTGGGAAGCAAACTTAGTTACCAATAACACTATGAATTTGATTGGTGAGTTGGATTCTTGCAAAGGGAAGTTATATAGAACTGAAGAAATATCCTTTGATTCGTATTCACCAAAAAATCTCTTAGATTACGTTGATGGAGTTGAAAATGACAAAAAATATACCATTCCAGGATTACTTACATTCCCCGAAGGTGATCAAGAAAAATATCCAGTAATGATAATGATTGTTAATTCAGGCTGTGGCTATGGTGATAGAGAGGCTACCTATGGCTTTGATATTAAAAACCAAGGCGTGGCCACGCTTGAGATAGACAACTGTTCCCCCAGGGGATTGAGTGAAGACAATCCCATTGCTAGAAATAATTATTTAAAACTAACTCCTTGGATGGGGGCAGCCGATGCCCTGTACGCACTAAATTTTTTACAAAGCCATCCAAAAGTTGACGGAGATAAAATTGGTATTACTGGTTTTAGTTGGGGTGGGCAGGTTGCCTTCTTTAGTGGCTTAAATTTAATTAGAAAATCAATAGTAGGTGATGGCGTTGACTTTGCTTTAAGGGCACCTTTTTATATGTTTTGTAGACAGTTTGACGACCCTCAATATTCAAAAAACAAACTTCATATTTTTCAAGGGGAACTAGATTCTGTTCCACCAAACCATTGCCGTGAAATGATAAGTAGTTTTAATAATCTAGGTTATGACGTGTCGATTGACGTCTATTCTGGCGCATATCATAACTTCGATGACCCGTGGTGGGATTCGCCACCACCTAAAAAAAATGATGATCAATGGTATGTTACTGACAAGTGTTATTTCTGGATTGATAAAGACTACAAAAGATCATGGAGACTGGATGATATGAAAATTGAATTTGATGATTATGCGGACTGGAATTTCAGCTCAGATCCGCTATATAAAGAATACAAAAAAGAGTGTGAACACTCGGGTCCTATGTATGGACGAAATGATAATGCAGCACAACAATCAGCCGCCAAATTGCTAGAACTGATAAACCAATACCTTAGAGATTGACCCGTCATGGTCTCCTTAGATTATATTTATATTACTTAAGTATATGCAGCAACTTGACTGATTCAGCCCACAATTATATAGCGCTTTCCTAAGATTGATTGCCAATATGAAATCAATCTTAGGAAATGAGATAATCAATAGGTGATACTTAGCTTTGTTTTTCTTTTTCCAGCGAAGGTACGAGGGTTAATATTCCAGTTATAAGGGTCATAAAGAAGAATCCCATCCAACCGATAATTGAAACGACTTCACCGGCCGCCCCTGCAGATACTATGTCGATAAAAGACAGTATTGTCGTAATCATAAACAATGCGCCAACGATGCCTTTATACTTCTCTTCTGCTTTTGAATTAAGAAACGTCTTGTTTTAGTACGGTGTATTCTGAATAACTTATACTTTGATATATGTTATCTAAAGTAATTTTTCAATATGGATAAATGGTGGTTTCATCATCTGTTTTGTTACTAGTTTCGTTAATAGTTTCCTTGATTTCATCTGGAACTTTCTCTGGTTCAGGTTCTGCTGCGTTAGTCGATTCACGTTGGGCATCCATCATTAATTTAATTTGGTCGTCAACCCATCGTTTGATGCCATCAAATGATGGAGGTGAAATATAAAAAACCTGTATATCATCTGGGAATTGTATTTTATGGTTTTCATTTACTATTAATAATGCAGCTTCGTCTTTAGGTATAGTAGAGTCGATTACTTTTGAAGCATGAGCCCATCTTTTAACAGTGGATTCTTCTAAATTTTTTATAATTAAAGAATATACTGTTTCACTAGTAAGTCCGGCAGAGGAGCAAAGTCGCCAATCGTATTCTTCTTGTACTAACTTCTTATCTTCAAGTGATTCGAGAGTAGCAGTAGATTTGCATAAAATATTTATAAAAGAATGAGCGTAAGAATTAATATCGTTTACTGAGTCTAGGCCGCTTTGGCCGGATTCAAATACACCTTCGTGATATACACGTGTAACTTTTGTCAGGGATTGTTCTAGATTTTCAATTTGGTTTCTAACATCGGTCCAATAGGTTTCCAGCTTTAATTTTAAGTCATCTGGAATCCCTTGAAAACCAAACATGGATGCCACAAGATATACCTTGCGACCGCCTTTATAAGAAGATGCCTTGGGTCTAAGTATTTCAGTTAATTTTTCTGCCATTTTTATATTTTACGCCATTATATTTTTAGAATTGGATTTTTGTATATTAACAGCACAAACTTTATATTCTGGTATTTTAGAGTTTTCATCTAGAGCAGAATTCGTCAAAAAATTCGCAGCTGAGTTTTTGAGCTTAGTAAATGGGACAAAAACTTGGCCTGGTTCCATTTTGTTATCAAAAATTGCTTTACCTATAAGTGATCCGCGCCTGGAAGTAACTTTAATCCAGTCACCATTTTTGATGTTATAAGTGGAACCATCTTTGATATTGATAGAAACTTCAAGATCGCTGGTATGTGATATTAAGTTGTCAGACCTTTTAGTGATTGTGCCGCCATGCCAGTGGTAAAGCGTGCGACCAGTGTTAAGAATCAATGGGAATTTTCTGGTTGGCATCTCCTGGGCAGGTTTTCCTTGTTCAAATGGAACGAACTTTGCTCGGTTGCCTCTTGGGAAATCGTTCTGATATAAATAACGAGTACCTGGGTGATTAGTGTCGGGGCAAGGCCATTGAATCCCTCCTTCTGCACTAAGACGGTCATAGTTTATACCTTTAAGCATCGGAGTTAGTCCAGCCATTTCATCCCATATTTCGGATGCATTTTTATAAGAGAATTGGTCGTTTAAATTTAACTTATAACGATTGGATAATACATTCGCAAGTTGGCAAAATATCTGCCAGTCTGAACGACTTTCGCCAATAGGTTGTACAAGTTGTTTCACCCTTTGTACTCTTCTCTCACTATTAGTAAACGTGCCGTTTTTCTCAGCAAAGGATGTAGCTGGGAGCACGATGTCAGCTAATTCTGCTGTTTCGTGCATGAATATATCCTGCACTATAAGTAAATCTAATTTTTTAAACGTCTCTTCAGTATGCGATAGGTCGGGCTCAGATAACAGAGGGTTTTCACCTACAACATACATTGACTTAATTTCACCTGAGTCAATGGCTTTAACCATTTCAGTTATAACTAACCCATTTTTACTTGGTAAATTATTCATACCCCAAGCGTGCTGGAATTTTTTGTAAGCATCAGATTCTATGGGTTGGTACCCTGGAAAATTGTCAGGGAGACATCCTGCATCTCCGCATCCTTGGACGTTATTTTGTCCTCTGAGTGGAGAAATGCCTGAACCTGGCTTACCTAATTGTCCTGACACGAGTGACAAATTAAGCAGACTATGTGCATTAGCAGTACCATTGGTGTGTTGGGTTATTCCCATCCCCCATATAAGGCATGACCCTGAAAATGGAGGGTTTGCGTAACTTTTTGCTGCATAGACAATATCGGTTTTAGGCACCCCGGTAATTTTCTCTACATAATCAAGGGTGTATTTATCAATAACGGATTTCCACTCATCAAAGTTTTCAGTACGTTTTATAATGAAGTCAAGATTAGCTAACTTTTGGTCCAGGATAACTTTCGCGATTCCATTTAGCAGTGCCACATCTGTTCCAGGTTTTGGTCGAAGCCACACGTTAGCGTAGTCACACATTTCTATCCTTCTTGGATTAATGACTATAAGTTTTGCGCCGTTCTCTATTACGGCTCTTCGCATCCTTGCAGCTGCGACAGGATGGTTAGATGTTGCATCTGAACCAATTATTAATAAACATCCTGCTTCCTCGTAGTCAATGTATGAGTTACTAGTAGCACCGCTACCTAAGGACTCTAACATCGCTAATACAGATGGAGAGTGGCATAGCCTTGTACAATGATCTATATTGTTTGAATTCATGATCAAACGAGAAAATTTCTGTTGCACATACCCGTCTTCATTGGTTGCTTTTGCGCTACATAAAGTACCGAAAGCCGAACCTCTATATTTCCATAGTTTTTCTGCTAGAAAATCAAATGCTGTATCCCAGTCTACTGCTTGTAATTTTCCGTTTTTACGAATTAGAGGATGTGTTAGCCTATCTTTGTGGTGTACAAAATTGTAGCCAAATCTACCTTTGACGCAGAGCATACCCAAACTAGATTGGTTTTCAGGATCATCCATCACTTCGATGATTTGGTCAGATGAGCTCACATTAGCTTTGAGCCCACATCCTACGCCACAGTATGGGCATGTTGTATTAACGGTTTTTACGATGTTTTGTGGTGCCGTTTTAGTCCTGATAGCACCAGTTGGACATACGGATAAGCATTGCCCACAGGTGGTGCAATTCGATTCAATTAATGGTCGGTCCCCAAAAGTGCCAATCCGGCTATTAAGGTTGCCTGATCCAAGAAAATCTATAGCTCCAATAAATTGATGACCATCTTGACAAGCTTGGACGCACCGGCCACATAATATGCAATCATTCATGGCAATATCAAACACTGGGTTAGATTCGTCAGTTTCCTGTCTTTCTCGTGACTCCCACCTAGAAGTTTTAATTTTATGATGTTTTAAAGCAATGGATAATTCTTGATAATCAGTTTGAGCATTTTTGTTTAAATTATTATCGCCATTTTCCTTTGGCAACATTGAAAGTGTTAGTTCTAAAACACCGGCACGAGTATTTCTAACATCCGATGTCTCAGTCCATATTGTCATGCCATCGGTTACTGGAGTTGAGCATGAAGTTGGGTATCCTTTGACTCCATCAATTTTAACTAAGCAAGTTCTGCATGCTCCAATTGCTTTCATGTCTGGGTCTTTACAAAGCTGGCTAATATATGTATCGGATGCGTTTATAGCGTCTAAAACAGAAATACCTTCAGACACTTTTTGTTGATTACCGTTGATATTTATCGTTAACAAAGGATTAAAGAGCCTCCTATTGATCTGTGTTATCGGTATCGCGAGTTTTATTTTGACCAAAAGTTAGGAATAGCGCTCCTGCGAGCGTAACTCCGATTATGGTACCTATATACACCTTTCCAAGTAAGGAGCCTATTACAACTCCAATTAAAATGCCTGCAATCGTGCAAGTTATTGTTCTAATGTTAAATTTCATATTCAATTATCCTTAATTAACAATTGATCGTAAAAAAAGCGTATTAATGAAAAAACTGGAGTTCCTGCGGCTTGACCAAGCCCACACAAAGAGGAATCTTTTATTATCATTGCTAAGCTTTCGATCTCATTTACATCATGGCTTGTTGCTTTTTGACTAATAAATTTATCAATCAATTCAACAAGTTTTGGGGTTCCTTCTCGACAAGGAGTGCACTTGCCACATGATTCATCTGAATTGTAAGCAGCCAAGTGTCTGATGAAATCTATGATTGTGATAGTGTCGTCTAGCACAATTACACCGCCAGATCCTAGGATTATACCGGCTTCATTTAAAGCCCCAGGTGATATTTTTGTATCAATTAAGCTTGGTGGCAAAAGGCCGCTTGAAGGGCCACCTATGCCAATTGCTTTGACTGACTTAGACTCTGGTAACCCTCCACCAATATGATTCACTAAATATTTCAGCGTCGTACCGAATGGAACTTCGGCTAAGCCAGTACGTCGAACTGCTCCTGAGAGGCTTATTAGCTTGGTGCCTGATTGATTCTCGACTCCAATTGCTGTGAAATCTGAAATTGGACTTGAAAAAATATGTGGTAGGTTTGCCAGTGTCTCAGCATTATTAATTATCGTAGGTGAGTCTAGGTATCCAGATTCAGTAGGAAATGGAGGCCTTAAACGAGGCTCTCTTCTATAACCTTCCATAGTATTTATAAGAGTTGTCTCCTCACCGCAGACATATCCTCCTGCTCCTCTTCTAAGTTCTATTTTAACTGGCCATTTAGATCCCATAATGCCATCTTTTAAAATACCTCCAGATGTCATTTCTTTTATAGCTAAGTTCATTCGTTCATAAGATAAATTGGCCTCAGCATTAATATAGAAAAAAATATTATTAGCTCCTACTGCATATGCAGCGATAAGAGCTCCTTCAATAATTTTATGTGGGACTCCTTCCATAAGATGCCTGTCTTTGAAAACGCCAGGTTCGCCTTCTTCTGAGTTAACAACAATATACTTATTTACCCCTTTTGCTTTTCTTGCTCCTTTCCATTTCAATGCAGTTGGGAAATAAGCGCCTCCGCGTCCTCTTAGGCCGGAATTCTTGACTCTGTCAATAACTTTATCCGGACTTAATGACACGGCTTTAAATAAGCCATAATATCCTTTAGTCTCAATATACTCTGATAGGTTAACTGCATCAATTTCTCCACAGGTTTGAAGTACTAATCTAGTCTGTCCATCTATAAATACATTGTTGGCATCCTTGAATTTTAAAGGAGACACATTGCCTTCAATCAATGTTGCAATTCGAACAGCAATAGATGCATCCATATTATCAAGGCTTACAATACTTCCATCGGGGCTTCTGACACTAACTGTAGGGCCGTTAAAGCAAGCACCATCACAACCTGCAACTACCAAATAAGAACCAGACGTTAAATATTTGTCAAAAGATTCAACTACTTCCTTGGCGCCCAAAGAAGTAGAGCAGTGGCCTAGTTGCACCACAACTCGGTATTTATCTGCTTTGGCTGCAAGTTCAGATTTCGCTTGATTTTGTAATCGTTTGTAAAAAGACTCTTTAATCAAGATTGATGAATCCTTTGAGTTAAATTATTTAATGCTGTTTTAAAGTTGATCGGATCAAGTTTTCCAGCCCAGGCTCCATCTATACAGACAGCTGGAGCCACACTGCATAAAAATCCGCAAGCTGTTTCTTCAACATCCACATTATTAAGCTTATTGGCAAACTGTCGTGCAATATTTAGTAAATCATCGCTATTGGCTATTTTGCAACTCAATCCAGTACACACTTTTATTAGATGTTCTTTAGGTTTTACTAATCGCATCTCAGAGTAGCTTGTCACTGCTCCGTAAGCTTCACTTAATGGAATTTTTACATGACGTGCTACGACTTCTATAGCAGGTTCAGGAAGATAGTTATATTGGTGATGCGCATAATGAAGAGCAGGCATCAATTGATTGTGTTCTCTAGGAAAATGTTTTTCTAAAGCCAGTTTAAGTTCATTTAGGTTTTCATTATCACTTGATATTGTATTCATTATGGAGTCGATTGATGGACTTTAGCACCTAGGTTGTCGAGGTTAAGTTCTAATATTTTTGAGTGAGGAATTGTACCGTCTTTATTCCATTCGCGGGCACTATAATAAGACTCAATCATTTTATTTAAATCGTGTTCAGATAAATTCATTTCTTCATTTGTGTTGGTGTGGAGTTTATCTTGGAAAATCCGTTTAGGTAATATATCATCCGGTCTTTGCCAACCCTCTCTGATATTAAATAATTTCTTGGAGTTGTTAATTCGTTCACCTGTTTTAATTAATTCTTCAACTGTTATATCCCATCCGGTAATACAGTTTAAAACCTCTACAGACTCCTGGTAAAAGTTGTTAAAAGCCTTGCGAATAAATTTACACCAAATCATTGAATCCAAAATCGCAGAAAAGTCTTCGCTCTGAGCAGTTATCCGTCCTCGATCCTCACTCACTTTATAGCGATCCACTTTCTCGGAGAAATCTGATTCATATGCTGATGATCTATTGTGGCAAGCTCCTCTGGTGCTCACTGCCAAAGCTAGAGCCATTGTTTTTAGGCCTCTAGGCTCATAACCAGGCATTTCCAAACCCTTAACGTGCATTGCCCATTCTTCAGAACGATTTCCTATCTTGCGGGAGGCTCTCATGGTTCCTTCAGCTAGTAAATTTCCCAACCCTTTACGTTGAGAAATACATTTGATTATGGCAATTAAAGATTCGCCATCTCCGAAACTTAACGTGTGATCTGACGTATATTCTGATAGTAATCCGCGCTCCATAGTTTCAATAGCCCATGCTACTGTAACTCCAGTGCTGATAGTGTCTAAACCGAGTTGGTCGCATAGAGAACTTGCTCTAATTAACACATTTGGATCTGAGATCCCCACTAAAGAGCCTAACGCAAATGCTGATTCATATTCGACACGGCCTTTGATTGATTTACCAGAATCATTAGTAGACATGAAATGTTGACATCCGATAGTGCAATTGGCGCAGTGAGCGTTTCCTGCATAGTTTTGTGAATGCAAAGTTTCAGCTGATATGGCATCTGCATTCTTGTGAGATGCAAACTGGAAGTTGTTAGTTGGAAGTATTTCAAGTCGATTGAATACAGATACATTTGATATGGTGCCTAATGTTCTATATTTTTCAGTGCCGGTTCCTACGCTTTTTTTTGCAAGATCTAATCTAATTTGAGCAAGTTTACTAGGGTCATATATTTCGGTTTTATGCGATCCTTTTACGGCTATAGCTTTTAGGCGCTTTGATCCCATTACCGCACCTACTCCCGTTCTACCTGCTTGTCTCCCCCCGTCACTAGATACACTGGCAAACCTAACTAGGTTTTCCCCAGCTGGGCCTATGCACGCCACTTTATATTGTTTCCCAAAAGTATTTTTGACTGTATTTTCTGTTTCCGTTACGTCTTTTAAGGCTAGTTCGCTCATTTTAATTACTTTAATCTTATGATCTTCGATTTTAAGTACCGATATTTCATCACATTTACCTCTGATGATTAACGCATCGAAGCCGCAAGCTTTTAGCTCAACAGCCAAATAACTTGACGCAAGAGAGTCACCTATAAAGCCAGTAAGTGGCGATTTTGTGACAATGGCAAATTTACTAGAGGTGGTTATCTTAGTGCCTACTAGCGGGCTAGTTACAAATATCAGGGGATTTTCAGGTCCGAATGGGTCAGCATTAACCTTACAATATTTATTTAAAAAGTAGGCTCCTAAACCGGTGCCACCTATGTATTGTCGTAATATTGTTTCAGGTATGTTCTCTAGCTTAGACGTCCCGGCATCTAAGTCTACAAGCATAGCAACACCGTGGTAGCCTTTTCTTTTGAACATATCTTTGTCTCCTTTCGGAGTTAGAACCGTTTTACCCTCCGGATTGACTAGAGAATATTAGAACATTATCTCCAGAAACAACAACTTCATTCATGTCTGTTACAAACCGGTCTCCATTTAAATTCAAAATGAAGCTCTTGGTTAGTGAGTTTCTATCATTTGAGATAACGATACCAACTAGTTTTGGCTCTATATCGGCAAGTTTTCGTAGTAATTCCCATAAATGAGTGGGATTATCGTATGTTATGCTAATTTTGTTTTTTCCAGCCAATAATCTGGCGGTTCCAAACAGCTCAATAGTTACTGAATCATAGTTGTCTAGTCGATTGTTGGCTGGTTTACTTTCATTACTTTGAGTATTCATCGTGGTGATCCAATTTAGATAACTGGTAGTTTTGCTTTGCCTTAATCATATCTTCTGGAGTATTTACATTAAAAAAACTCCATCTGCCGGGGTCAATTTTGTCTATAAAGTCCGAGTGAACCTCTTTCACATTCATTTCGTTATAAAACCTCGTGATTTTCAATTCACCAGAATTTAATTGTTTATTAATACTCTTCAGGCACGATTTCCGATACATAGCGTGTGTTGGTTCGGGTCTATTCTCAATTATTGGAGCTACAATATCGTGTCCGTCTCTTAGTTCAGCCATATTTGTTATTAAGTTTTGATTTAGGAAAGGCATGTCGCAGGCAGAAACAAAAGCCCATTCATTTTTTATCTCATTCAGGCCACTATATATACCTCCTAAAGATCCACAATTCGGATATTGGTCAACTACTACTTTCACTTTATCTTCTAGTGGTAATAGCTTGGCTTGTTCATGGCTTGCTACCACCACAATTAATTCGTTCACTAGCGGGTTCAATACATTAAAACTTAAAGAAATTAAAGTCTTACCTTCGAGCTCTGCGATTGCTTTATTAGACCCATATCTTTGACTTTTACCTCCAGCTAAAACGATAGAGCTCATTTGCTTAATCATTGTTATTTACTGGCTCTGATAATTTGCAGACCAAGTCTCCGGACTCTTTAGTGTCGTATCCGCCCAAAGCATTAACTTCAATTTTAAATTGTTCGCTTCTTATAATTTCCAGCATCGTTTTTATTGGTTCAATTTCAATCTGATCGCTTGGTATTACTAGGTCAAAACGCTCTTTTACTATTGGGATAAAACCTAGTCCCATTGTGATAGCAGCCGACTTTATCCCTAACCCAACATTAACTGTTCTAGATTTTATTGCAGCCGCTACTGCCAAATGAGTATATTCTTCTTTTGTGTAGCCATTTACTTGATCCGAAGTAATTCTGTTTTTAGATAATTCATAATCCAGAAGTACTCTTGTGCCGGCACCTCGTTGGCGATTTACGTATCTAACATCTTCCTTGGTTAGGTCAGCAATAGAAGTAATATTTAAAGGGTTTCCATCCTCCACTATCAATCCTTGATCCCTATGAACTAACGTTATTACAGATACAGGAATTTTCGGCATGTGTTTTTTTACATAATCAAGATTGTAATTACCTGTTATTGGTTCGAGCAGATGACATCCAGCTATATGAGCCTCACCCTTGCTTAAAGCAATCAAGCCTGCTATCGAACCAATGTTAGATGAGGTTATTTTTGATTTCAACGTTTGTTTTTTAAGTAAATTTGACAATATATCTATTGTTAAATCGTGGCTTCCAACCATAACTAATGTGTTGTTTATTTCATCTATATGCTTGATTAACTCGACTTCGATGTCTGACCCAGAATCGATCCCTTCCGATAGTTTAGGTATTTTAGTTATGCCATCGGCTTCCACTAATGACATGATGACTCCAGCACCCCGTTGGATAGCCGTTGCAACTAAGTCCCCTCTAATACGTGCAAGTCTAAGCCTTATGAATTCATCATTTCCGAACTGAGATACTAACTTCCTTGTTAACCTGGCTTTGACTTTGTGGCGACTTACCGTTTGGACTCCCAAAGCTTTTTCGATAATTGGCTTAACAAATAGTTCAGAAGTCGTGATCGCAGAGACAGGATATCCAGGTATACCAATTACAGGTTTTCTACTTACTATTCCTAAAATAACGGGGTGCCCTGGTTTTATTGCTACTCCATGTACAACTACATCTCCAAGTGACCGTATTGCATGCGCAGTATAATCTTTTGCTCCAGCAGAGGATCCAGCATTTACAATAACAAGGTCATAATCTTTCAAAGCTGACTTTATTGAGGATTGGATCTTTTCAGAATTGTCAGGTACAACAGGAAATGTTATGGCTGAACCGCCCCACTCAGCAATTTGTGAAGATAGCATTAGAGAGTTGTATTCGAGGATTTGTCCGGCTTTGGCTAGATGAGTAGGGGCAATTAGTTCTGAGCCAGTTGGTATTATGGCAATTTTTGGAAGTTTTCTTACCTCTATCTCGGTGATGCCACAGGCAGCACACGCCCCCAAATCATATACTCTCATTTTATGTCCACTTGGAAGGATCATCTGACTCTCAACAATGTCTTCTCCGATAGGCCTCACATCATAATAGGGAGGAATAGGGGATCTTATTTCAATTCCATTTTCTACTTGCTTGATATTTTCTATCATAATTACTGAATCGAAAGTTTTTGGTATTGGGTCTCCAGTGTTAACCCACGCAAAATCAATTCCGCTTTCAAGAACTTTGGGGTTAGTTTCAGTAGCGCCATTAGTATTATTTGAATTTACAGCCACTCCATCCATTGCTGCAGAGTCATAGTGTGGAGAGGATATCTTTGCAAACACAGGTAATGCAGTAATTCTATTAATAGCGGCAGCAATTTTGACCATCTCAGTTTTTAATACAATTGATGGATAATTGTTTAAAGCATTCTGGAACTCTGAAATTGCTACCTTTAGTGGTAGATCTTCTAAATAATAATTTCTTTTTGATTTTCTAGTTGAGCCCAACTTAATATATCCTTACGGTTACAGTTTGGCCTTTATATAAACCAGCGATATCAGTAGGAACACAGACTGTTCCATCAGACTTAACAAGCGTGAAAATTAGATTAGATTTCCCAAATACAGGAGTTGCAGAAAGAACACCTTTTACTTGTTCTAGTTTTACTGGCACATGATCCTCTCTACCAGATCTTGATGGTATGTCACTTGTTAACAAAGCTGATATTTCATGTCTAAATGATGGATTCATATCACCCATTAAAGATCGAATAACTGGTTTTAACAATAAATCAGCTACAACCAATGCCGATACAGGGTTACCTGGTAGGCCAATCAAAGGTTTATTTTTTGCTAAGCCCAGAATCGTTGGTTTACCTGGTTTGATAGCTATTCCATGGGCCAAAATTCCCGGCTCCCCAAGGGCCTCGAATACTTTTACTGTTAAATCTCGGTTACTTACCGAACTACCAGCAGAAAAAACGATAATGTCACAGTCTTTAATGGCTTGCTTAGCAGCGCTTAGTTGCAATTCATAATCATCTTTAAAAATACCTATTTGGCATGGAACACCACCTGCTTGGTTAACCAAAGCCGATATTGTATGGCTGTTTAAATCTCTAATTTGTCCTAATTTTGGATCTGATTCTGCAGGAACCAATTCATCACCGGTAGAAATGATAGCCACTTTTGGTCTTAGAGATACTTGTAATTCATTGATGCCAAGAGCGGACAACGCTCCTATATCTTGTGGCCTGATAGTGTGCCCAGATACTATAATTTTATCTTTAGGTTTTATGTCTTCCCCTGCAAAAACTACGTTTTCACCTTTGGCAACCGGCTTGGTAACTTCGATAGTTTCTGTATCAACACTATTCGTATACTCAACCATAATTACTGAATCTGCGTTCTTGGCTAACATTCCCCCTGTATAAGCAATGGCAGATTGGCCCTCAGATATTTCTAATTGAGGTTCTTTCCCCATTGGGACTTCTCCTACAACAGTTATGTATTGAGGAAGCGAATCTGATGCACCGAAAGTATCTTGAGCGCGAACTGAAAATCCATCGACAGAAGATTTATTGAATGCAGGTAAAGTACTTTTGGAGTGATATGACTGCCTTGCAACTCTCCCAAGAGATTTTGATGTCGCCACTTTTTCTGTTCCGACTTCAATCTCCAGAACGCTTTGTAGAATTAAATCAAGTGCAGCTGAAGGAGTGATAAGTTTTAATAGTTCTGGCAAGATTTAACGCGATTTTTAGAGTTATAGCCCTAGGATATTACCGTGCTTATCTACGTCGAGTGAGCGAGGCTTTGAAGGCAGTCCAGGCATTGTGACAACATTGCCAGCTATGGGGTATATGAAACCCGCTCCCATAGATGCTCGCATGTCATTGACTTTGAAATTGTAGTTTTCAGGTCTTCCCTTTAGTTTTGCGTCATGTGAAATAGACAATGGTGTTTTTGCCATGCATATAGGTGTGTTGTCCCAACCGAGCTCTGTATATCGACGTGCTATTTTTCGACTTTTTAGAGACCAATCAACATCACTAGCGTTATAGACTAACTTTGATAAGGCCAACACTTTATCTTCAATAGAATCTGAAAGCTCATATGCATAGTTAATTTTTGGTGGAGTATTTGGAGTTAAAGCTATAACTGCTTCTGCCAAATCTCTACAACCTTCGCCTCCATCTATAAACGAGCTGTTAGGTATTGCAGCGGCAGCTCCAGCCTCAATCGAACCTTGACGCACTATTTCAATTTCTGAGTGAGTGTCATTAGAAAATTTGTTAATTGCGACAATCACAGGAAGACCAAAAGATTTTATAACTTTGATTAAGTGGTTCAGGTTGGATAATCCGGCAGATAGGGCTAATGTATTCTCTTGATCTAAATCTTTAACCTTAACTCCTCCATGATATTTCAGTCCTTTAATTGTTGCGACTAAAACAACCGCATGTGGGTTTAAGTTTGATAAGCGAGACTTAATATGGATAAATTTCTCAAATCCTAAATCTGCTCCAAACCCGGCTTCGGTTAAAACATATTCTGCGTAATTTAGAGCTATTTTATCGCCAATTACTGAGCTACATCCATGTGCTATATTTCCAAATGGACCGGAATGAATAATTACCGGCTGACCTTCAGAGGTTTGTACCAAGTTTGGCATTATGGCTGTTCTTAGCAGCGCGGTCATTGATCCAACCGCTCCTTCGATAGATGATGCAGTGATCGGTTCATCAGTTTGCGTAAACCCAACGACGATTTTGCCTAGTCTTCTTTTTAAATCTTCTAAATCAGAGCTTAATGCTAATATTGCCATAACTTCAGACGCGGTTACTATATCGAAACCTGTTTCTCTAACTGGTAAATTATTTGGACCGCCGATTCCAGTAACTATTTGCCTGAGGGAACGATGCTCCATGTCTGTTACTCGGCGCAGGGATATTCCACTAGCAGTAAAACCGGGTATTTGCTTCCTGTGAACATTGTTCTCTGTTAGAGCAACAAGAAGATTGTGTGCTGACCCAACTGCGTGTGCATCGCCAGTAAAATGAATGTTTATTTCATCTTCAGGTACAACTTTAGCTGCACCCCCTCCAGTCCCTCCTCCTTTAATTCCAAATATCGGACCTAAAGAAGGTTCCCGTAGAGTGGCAACTACATTTTTGCCCAGTAGGCCCATGCCCTGAGCTAAACCCACTGCAGTTGTTGTTTTGCCCTCGCCTGCGGGTGTTGGCGTAATTCCAGTCACAACAATTAATTTTCCAGAAGCATTGCTTTTATCAGAGATTATATCCAAAGGTATTTTAGCTTTGAAATCTCCATAATTAATTAATTTTTGAGGGTCTATGCCTAGCTTTGATGCTATCTCGCTTATTGGCTTCATATCAAATCCAATCTCTAGTTTATGCAATATGCATTATATATAGTTTCGAATATAAGTCATGTTTTAAGAACTAAATATAGTTATTTGAGAGATTTAAGTGGACTTTTACTTAATCCAAGTAGTATGGATATTAATATAAGTATTAAGGCCATAAACCCTATTACCCACCGACCACCCAAATGTTGCATCGCGAAACCGACTGGCATAACAATCAATGGAACTAATCCAAAGGTCATCATGTATAAACTTAGTACTCGACCTCGAAACTGTGGTTTGCTCAGTTTCATAATCCATGCTTGTATTGTAATTTTTCGACCAGCATCGGTGATTCCTAAAATTGCAATTAGTATTAATCCCGATATGTAATTAGGTGTCAAGACTATTAGCAAAAGCACAATTCCTGATAGAGCACAAATCCCAATTAATAAAGTTCCTCGATTACCGTCTTTTTTAATGGCAAAAATTAGAGCCCCTATAAATGAACCAACTCCCATCATGGACATCATGAATCCGAGGGCAGCAGGTCCTTTATGATAGACATCGACCACAAATACGGGTAGAACAAACCTGAAAGGCAAAGCAAGTAGTGCAATAATTAGCGCCATAATTATTAGTATTTTTAGAGCAGGAAAACCATTAATGTATTTTAATCCTACAATTATTTCTTGCATTACTGGAGGATGAGGTTGACTCGGAGGAGTTAGTGGAGAAAGCTTGTTAGTTAAAATGACCGATATTAGACCGAGACACGCAACGACGCTAAAAACCACCCATGGACCTGCTAGAGCATAGAGCAATCCTCCTATTCCTGGAGCAGCAGTTGTTGTGATGCTAAGGAGCACTCCATTTAATGCCACAGCATTTTCCAAATCAGCTTTTGGCACAAGATCTGGTATGGAAGCTTGTCTAGCAGTCATAGTAAAGGCCATCACCAAGCCATAAACTATTCCCATAACCATGAGGTGCTGCCAAACTATATATTCTGTGTAAATGGATATCGCTATTAACAAGGCAATGGTTGCTGCCACAATCTGTCCTAGCTGAATTATTCTCTTTCTTCCAAATCGATCAGCAGCTACGCCTGCAAATAGACAAAACAACAACATTGGAATTGCCTGGGCTCCATAAACAATTCCTAACACCGAAGCAGAGTTACTTAAATCATAAGCTAGATATCCCTGGGCAATAAAAGACATTTGAAGTCCGCTCATCATCGCTAACATGCTGAACCACATGCGTCTATATTCGCTGTGATTTAAAGACCTCAACATGCTTATATTAGTCAACGTTAGTGGACCTCTGTGCTTGACATGGTTAAAGGAAATGTTTTGACTACTCTAAGGTAGTCTGTGAAAGATAGAGTGTTTTGTAACGGATTTCAGACACAATACGTTTTCGATTCCAAACTCAATTACATGTATGTTTGTAAAGATACATGAGTTTAAAGTACATCCGATTAACATTTATATACTTTAAAGTTAAATCGATAGTTTCACAAGGATGACAATTATTGACGTGGGAGTGGAATCCTTTATTCATTAATAAGGGTCCTGGCCATGAGGAACGCTCATTCAACTGTATGTAACCACCTGAAAGGTCCTCAAGGGTGTTCGGCCAGAACCCGTTTTTAATTGAATTATTAGGTGAATTCTAATCTGATTTAGGTCATTTGATGTTACCATAAATGTATGAGCAATACGTTAGGTAAAATTTTTAGAACCACTACCTGGGGTGAATCTCACGGAGAAGGTGTTGGAGTTGTGATTGATGGATGTCCTGCTGGGATACCTTTATCTATTTTGGATTTAACAACTGAACTAGATAGGCGTCGCCCAGGCCAAAGTCAAATAACAACCCAGCGTCGTGAGTCAGATAAACCCTTGATTTTTTCTGGTGTTTTTGAAGGGGTAACTTTAGGAACTCCAATCATGATAATGGTCAAGAATCAAGACGGTCGTGGCAAGGACTACCAAGATACAGAGAATACCTTTAGGCCCTCTCATGCCGACTATACTTATGAAGCTAAATATGGCATCAGAGATTGGAAAGGTGGAGGGCGTGCAAGTGCTCGAGAAACGGTTGGAAGAGTTGCAGCTGGAGCTGTTGCACAAAAAATTTTATCGGCTCATAACATAGAAATAGTTGCATACGTAAAAAAGGTATGGAATATAAACGCTGAAGTAGATACCGATCTTATAACAAGAGAAGATGTTGAATCTAACGAAGTGAGATGTCCGGATGCTTCAGTCGCAAACACAATGATTGACCGTATAAAAAAGGCTCGTAAAGACGGAGACTCATTGGGAGGGGTGGTTGAAGTTGTTGCTAGGGGAGTCCCAGCAGGTATTGGGGAGCCAGTTTTCGATAAACTAGATGCTGAGTTGGCCAGTGCCTTGTTATCTTTGCCTGCTTGCAAAGGTTTTGAAATAGGATCGGGCTTTTCTGGGACATCTATGACAGGCTCTGAACATAATGATCCTTTTTATATGGACTCTGGCAGGATTAGGACTCGTACAAACCACTCGGGGGGAGTCCAGGGCGGAATATCAAATGGTGAAAATATAGTAATCAGGGCTGCCTTTAAACCGACTGCTACTATTGCCAAGGAACAAGACACTGTTGATAAGTTTGGTAAAGAAACCACCATCAAGGGTCGAGGCAGACACGATCCATGTGTTTTGCCAAGGGCTGTTCCTATGGTTGAATCTATGGTGGCTTTAGTGTTATGTGATCTTCTTTTGAGACAGTCTGTAAATCACACTGCTAATAGCTAATAAGTTGCAATTTCAGAACCGAGGTTTAAGTTACAGCAGATGAACCACCATCTACATTGATTGCAGTGCCAGTAATGTATGAAGATCGTTCTGAAGCCAAAAAAACTATAACATCAGCCGCTTCATTTGCCTCACCGAACCTACCTATGGGAACGGGTTCTCCTTTTTCAGAGTACCATTCATTTAAACTGATATTTTTATTGCTCTCACTCCAGGAACGTTCATGCTGCGCGCTTTTAATTAAGCCTACGCATACTGTGTTCACTAGAATGCCGTCTTTAGCATAATCAAGGGACATTTCTTTAGTTAATGCTATACCAGCAGCCCTCGTGACTGAAGTAGGAACTGATGCAGGTCCTGGGGCTTTGCCACCTGGAGTAGTCACGTTAATTATTCTTCCCCAGCCATTTTGTTTCATATAGGGGGCAACTGCTCTAGAAAAACGAATAGCACCCATTAATTTTAATTCCAAGTCTTCCTGCCAAATCTCGTCTGTAATTTCACTAAAGTGACCATGTAATGATCTTCCCGCATTGTTAACGAGAATATCTAATTTTCCAAATAAATCTATTGCTTTAGAAACAGTGTTTTTTATGTCATCATGTTTCGTGACGTCACATGTTATCGGTACGACTCTCGAGGATTTGCCTTTAGATATATCTTTTGCAGCAGTTTCTAAATGGTCCTTACGTCGTGCGCAAATTATTACATCTACACCTTCGGCTGCTAACCTGTTGGCTGTAGCTTTACCTATTCCGTCGCTTCCTCCGGTCACCAGTGCGGTTTTTCCATTGAGATCTAAGTTCAAGTTTTTCCTTCTCCCATATCGATTGATTAAAAACCTTTCTGACCTTTTCGATTCCTGGAATTGTCTCGTTTTCAGCTTGATAAGATTGATCTAAAAGATCGGTAATATATTTAACTTTCAGAGACTTATTGCTCTTGCGAGAACCTTGCTTCATTTGTAACCAGCAACCAGGATTTGCTGTTGTAACGATATCAGCATCCGTGTCCTGGATTGCATCCATTTTATCTTCCATTAATTTTAATGACATCTGGTGTTGGGTGATTACATAAGTTCCACCAGCTCCACAACATCTATCAGAATTTCTCATTTCAATCAGATTTAAACCAGGAATAAGTTTTAATAATTCCCTTGGTTGGTCTTTAATTTTTTGTGTGTGAGCAAGATGGCAAGGATCTTGATATGTAACATTTGCTTCAAGTCGACCTTTAGGAGGGTCGATTGGAAGTTCATAAAGGAATTCATTTATATCCTTCACCTTAGATGATAAAAGCTCCGCTTTGTTACTGTAAACTTCATCATCCTGTAGAAGGTCTCTGTATTCTTTCATTCTAGTGCTGCATCCTGCAGAAGAAGATAAAACGGCATCAATTTCTTCAGAGAGGAAGGCATCGATATTTTTCCTGGCCAAATCCTTAGCTTTATTGAGGTCTCCAACATGACTGTGAATAGCGCCACAGCATCCTTGTCCTTCTGGAACTATAACTTTAACCTGGTTTCTTGTTAAAACCCTTATTGCTGCTCTCATTTCCGCCTCATTTATTAATGGCATAATACAACCTGACAGAAAAGCAACAGTAGCTCTAGGTTCACCAAATACATGATAAACCTGTCCATTGGCCGAAAAGAATTTATCAGATATCCTAGGCATTAAAGCATGTAAACTCCCGAGGTTTCCAGGAATAATGTGTAGCATTTTTACAGCAGATACTAATCGATGCAAACCAATTTTCTGATATATCCTCATCACTCCCATTAACCCAGAGAGCAAGACTTGATCTGGTAGAATTTTGCGTAATAGTAACCAGGTGATTGCATTTTTAAGTACCGAAGATTTCCTTGTTTTAGCTACTTGAACCATGGTTTCTTCAATAAGCCGACCGTAAGGCACGCCAGATGGGCACACGTCCTCGCAGGCTCGACACTGTATACACATATCCCAGTGTTCAGTCACATCATCGTTAATTTTTAGCCGGCCTTCATTCACGCCCTTCATTAGCGCAAGTCGTCCTCTAGGGGATTCCGTTTCTAATCCTGTTTGAATATATGTTGGACATGCTTGTAAACAGAATCCACAATGGACACATTTATATAGATCCTCGTTCATTGCAGGGTCTGTAAAGAGAACACCTGTAGCTGTGGGATTAACACTTAACTTATTGTGGTTTGTAGCATCGGTATGGTTCATGATGATTTGCTTGGGATAAACCGACCTATATTCAAAGTATTAGATGGGTCAAAATTAGATTTGAGATTTCGAAACGCACCTTCAATTTGGTCAATCCCATCCCATACTCCAAGTTCCTTTTTAATAGTTATAGGGGCTTCTTCAATAACAGTTGTACCTCTTCTTTGCCTAACTAATCTTCTAGTATCTGAAATAATTTCTCCAAATTTATTTTGGTCAATATTTTTACTAACATCAAACACATGAAACAATATTGTTCCATGTCCAATCTGAGTTAACAAAGCAGGCATCAATCCTTTGGTAACAGTAGTGCTTTCTAGAGATCCAAGAACTTCTCCTACAATAGTTGGAGGAAGAGAGATTCTCATTGATATATAAGGTTTAGTGTCTGATGTATATCCAAAATCATCAATTTTTCTCCATATATCCATTTGATCCTGTCCATCCATTTTGTCTATATTTTTTGGTTTATATTGTTTGAGTATAGAATTAACTTCATTAACGCAGCGTTGTAAGCTCATATCTCTTCCATAAAGTCTAATTGCAACCAAGTGTCCGGCTTTGATGGATTTAACATTTAATTTATAAACAGCGCCAGGATTGATATATGACAGCGACAGCGTGTTGATCTTGGAATGAAATATAGACATTGAAGCCTCAAATGCATCCACTTGACCAGCAAATGTGGCAATTAGAGTAGTTTCATTAATTGGTTTTGGCGTTACTTTTAACGAAACCTCAGAAATAACTCCGATCGTACCTAAACCTCCAATATGAAGTTTGGACATTTCATATCCGCTAACATTCTTCATCACTTGGCCGCCACTTTTACTTATTAGCCCATCTGAGTAAACTGTTTTCATTCCGGTTACGACATCGCGCATGTTGCCATTTAACCAAGTTAATGGACCTGAGGTGCCAACTGCTAATATTCCACCTAAAGTTGAAGTCTCGTCTAAAGGCGCTGATATTGGTAAAAACTGATTGTTTCGTCCCAATTCGCTTTGAATTTTTCCTAAAGTAAGTCCTGCCTGAACAGTAATACTAAGGTCTGAGGGTTTATATTCAATGATTTTGTTCAAGTTGGTTAAGCACATGGCAATATCATATTGTTCCGGAGTATTACCAATATTTAATCGAGTACCGCCACCAATTGGACATACTTTCAAACCACGTTCAGAAGCTTTACTTAAGCACTCTGATATATCTTCTACGGATCGTGGATTTAACACTAAGGAAGGAGTGAGATTATCTATTGAATCATTTTTTGATGGTGTTGTTAAATGATCTTTTAGTGATGAACTTAAAGATTTAACAAAATCATCTGTATTTTTGTGTTGCATGATTTGCCTTAAAGTTTATCTATAGATATGCGTTATTTCCGACTTTGGATATCTGAGATGATTGACCAACGGTTCCCTCTAACTGATCTGGTTCAACAGGGAATATTTTGCCTGGGTTGAGTAAGGATTTGGGGTCGAAAACAGTCTTTAACTTAGTCATAGATTTCAGGTCATCCGTACTGAACATGTAGGGCATATATTGGCGCTTTTCTATGCCGATTCCATGTTCTCCTGAAAGTGCTCCGCCTTTATCTACACAAAGTTTGAGGATATCGCCTCCTATTTTGAGTGCAAGTTGAGTTTCTTTAGGGTTTTTTTCATCAAATAATATTGCGGGATGCAAATTACCGTCTCCTGCATGTAAAACATTTGCTATTGGCAAATTATGTTCAGCTGAAATTTCCTTAATTTTACTCATAACTTCAACAAGATTACTTGGAGGAATAGTTCCATCAATCAAATAATAGTTTGGGGCTAATCTGCCGAGAGCCCCCAACGCCCCTTTTCGACCGGCCCAAAGCTTTGCTCTGTCGAGGTCATTTTTGGCAATTCTAATTTCTAGAGGTTCGTATTTATCCATAACCTTTTCGATTTCAAATGTTTCTTCTTCTACAGATTCGCTCAGGCCTTCCACTTCTACTAAAAGCACGGCACCCGCATTTTCAGGGTAACCAGCGTGGACTGCAGGCTCAACCGCTTTTATAGCTAAATCATCCATCATTTCCATCGCAGCCGGTATAATTCCAGATCCTATTACTTCAGCAACGGCAGCACTTGCTTGATCTAAATCTTTATATATTGCTAATAATGTTTTAACCGATTCGGGTTTTCTGATAAGTCTTAATATCGCCTTAGTTACTATTGATAAAGTGCCTTCTGATCCGATCATAATTCCTCGCAAGTCGTAACCAGGACACTCTCGTGTTCGATTTCCGTACCAAGATATTTCTCCGTCAGCTGTCACAACTTCTATTCCTAGTACGTGGTTTGTAGTAACTCCATATGCAAGACAGTGAGGTCCGCCTGAATTTTCGGCGATATTCCCTCCGATTGTGCATGCCTGTTGACTTGAAGGGTCTGGGGCATAATATAAATCAAATTTTGATACTGCTTGGGAAAGTTCTAAATTTATAACACCAGGTTCTACAACAGCAAATTGATTTTCTGGGTCGATTTCTACTATACGATTCATGCGAGTTAGCGATAAAAGTATTCCACCTTGTTCTGCAATTGCACCACCACTGAGGCCTGTTGCCGCGCCACGTGCCACGATTGGTATGTCATATTCTGATGCCAACTTCATTAATTGAGACACTTCACCACTTGTTGAGGGTAGTACTACGACGGTAGGTTGTGATCTGTCTACCGATCCATCATATTCAAAAGTGATTAAGTCTGACTCTTTGTTTAGCACGTATTGCTTACCAACTACTGCTTGTAGACGTTTTATTAATTGAGTGTTAATCATTTTGTTATGTTATTTGAAATAATGCCTTATGATCAATGGTCTGTTCATAATTTATAGAATGAAATACTAGTATAGTCTGAATTCAATTATCGTATAATCTGCCTATGAATAAATTGTCCTTGAATTTAAATAGAACTGGAATAGAGAGTCTATTATTGTTTCTAATAAGGGCATGTATAGTTCTAGTTGTATTAACTCCCTTACTGGTCACGTCAGATCCTTTCCCTCAAGAAATACAGACCTTCTTTCCTTTCATAGTAGGCAAAGCTCTTTATTCTAGATTAATGATTTTGATTTCAGTTACATTATGGCTAATATTGATCATTAATAGAGCAGAATACAGGCCAAAACAATCATGGCTTATCTCGGTGTTTACGATTTTCCTTTTGGCTAGCCTTTTAGCATCTCTATTAGGAGTTGGACCAACAAGAAGTTTTTGGTCTACATTCGAACGAATGCAAGGTATGGTCGATCTTATGCACTGGTTTGCTTTCGTGTTAGTTTTTGTATCAGTGTTTAGAGAAATCGCTTCAATGAGAAGAGTGTTACAAATTAACATACTCGTAAGCTTGATTGTGGCTTTACTTGGAGTAGCACAAAAATATGGTATAGAAGTGCCAGGATTTCCATATCTGATGAGGGATGGTCTTCTTCGCGTCGACTCAACATTGGGTAACCCAACATTCATAGGGGCTTATTTGATGGTCTCTATTTTACTTGCAGGAGGATTTTTATCTCAGTCATTGCGTAAGCTACCAGCACTAAACGAATGGAATAAAGTTTATACATGTGATGCCGCTGTCATCCGATCTTTATTGGCGCCAGCAATATGGATTACTGTGATTGGATTCAATTTCTGGGTCCTGACATTGACTGGTGCAAGAGGGGCATTATTCGGACTTGCGGCAGGTTTACTACTATGTCTTTTTACATACCTATTTAAGGACAATAATAAGCGTGTACGCCTAGCCGTAGCGATAATTTTAGCGTTTATTTTAGCTGTTTCCTTATTATTTGTTTTTGCAAGAAACTCTTCTTTTGTGGAGAGGGCGGCTCAACAGAATAGGATGGTAGCTATGCTAGCAACTCTTGGCTCAGAAGAAGATAGTTACTCCATACGAAGAGAAATTATTAACGTAGGCCTGAAGTCATTTGCCCAGCGTCCGTTACTTGGCTGGGGCCCAGATAACTTTTATGTTGCATATGACTACAATGTAACAGCAGATTCTTTTTCAAAAATGGCTGTAACAGTTGACCAACCACATAACAAAGTTATCGAGGAACTGGCAACTAAGGGGATTATGGGCTTTATACCATATATCGCTATGTGGATGCTTATTGGAGTCGTTTACATTAGGTATTTGAGAGACAAGCTAAATATTCATTGGGACCTAGCAGTGTTTCTGGCAGCAGCATCTGTAGGCTATTTTGTTCAAAATTTATTCTTATTTGATACTGTTTCAACATCGTTGCAGTTTTATTTATTATTAAGTGCAGCAGTTTTGTTTGAACAGGTATACGAGAAACAAGATATGGTTACAGAGCGTCCACGGGTTTCTACTTGGTTGATTTTTAACTTAGACATTACTAGATTAGGATTCAATAAACGATCTGGATTTGTATCTAAGATATTTTCTAACTCAGTTTCAATGTTTCGTATGCCTGAGTTTCATGTACCTGTGATCTTTGCATTGTTTATACTAGTTTATATTTTCTCAATTCATTTTCCGTATTCTGCTAGTCATCACACTAAGAAAGCCATAGAACAACGATTAACATCAATTGAAAGAATGTATGAGTATGATCTTGCGATTAAAAAATTTCCTGCTTTAGGAACTTACCCTCGAATATATTTATTTATGTTTTTATCTGATGAGTGGAAAGTTTTTAACGATGATGAAAAGACAGCAGCAATATATTTGGCAAAAAAGCATTTTACTGACGCAATTAAAGTTGAACCAAGAAATTGGAGGATTTATTTAGGAGCATGTCGCGTATATCAATCAGCTTCTTTTGAATATCCTGAATTACTCGCACTTTGTAGTGAATATCTGGATAAAGTTGATATGCTTGCTCCAGAGCGAATTGAAACTTATGAAGCAAGAGCTAGGCAGTACCTATTGGAAGGCAACATAACTGCGGCACAATCGACTTTAAATGAGTATTTGGAGATGAATCCAAACGCAAAACATCTATTGGAACAATTAATAAACATAGCTTTTACAGAAGAAGTGAATTGATAAATTGTACAAGTTGAGTTTGATTAGGACTCATACGATGATAACAAATTTTAAAATGATCTCTATAAATATGATTTTATTGTGTAGAGATTAGCAATATTATTGTGACAGTTAACTACTTAAAAGGACGTACCCTTTGAAAAATAAATTGATTAAGCTCATAAAATCAAGAGGAGTAAAAGTTGGTGTAATTGGAATGGGATACGTTGGACTACCTTTGGCTGTTGGTTTTGCTGAAAAGAATATCAACGTAATAGGGTTGGAAATAGATTCAAGAAAGATAGATGCTATAAAATCTGCTAAAGACACCATATCTGGAATTACTCCTGATCGTATTTTGAAATCATGCTCTGGGATTGATCCAAAGCTTGAGATCACTACTGATTACGATCATCTTGAAAAAGTTGATGTCGTAATAATTTGTGTGCCGACTCCGCTTAAAGATGACATGACTCCTGATCTATCTTTTATTGAGTCAACAGCGATGGAAATCTCTCATCGTTTACGTGAAGGGATGTTAATTGTATTAGAGAGCACGACTTATCCTGGTACTACCGAAGAGTTATTATCACCAATATTTGAGTCAACGAGACCTTTGGGCAATGCATTAAAACCTGGATCAGACTATTTTCTAGCGTTTTCCCCGGAAAGGATTGATCCTGGGAGAACTGACTACACTATTAAAAATACACCAAAAATAGTTGGTGGAATAACTGAGAACTGTACTGAAGTGGCTGCAGAACTTTATAAAATTTTAGTTGATCGTGTAGTTACAGTTTCTTCAGCTAAAACGGCTGAGATGGTTAAATTATTAGAAAATACTTACCGGTTAGTTAATATCGGACTTGCGAATGAATTTGCATTGATATGCGATGCCTTAGAGGTTGACGTTTGGGAAGTCATTGATGCCGCGGCTACAAAACCGTTCGGTTATACAGCTTTTTATCCTGGACCAGGCCTCGGAGGCCATTGTATACCGGTAGACCCATTATATCTTTCATGGAAACTTTCACAGATTGAACATGAATCCAAATTTATCAATTTAGCAACAGAAATTAACCAAAACATGTGTGGATACGTTGTAAGCAAAATAGAAGAAGCTTTAAAGACGAATGGAAAACGAATGGAAAACGCTAAGATTTTAGTATTAGGTGTTGCCTATAAACCTGATGTTTCTGATGTAAGGGAATCCCCTGGGATTCGCTTAATTTCAAGTTTAATTGAAGCAAAAACAGAAGTTAGTTATCATGACATGTTCGTGCCTGAAATAAATTTGGAAGATGAATGTATGTTTAGTGTTGAATTGACTAAACAATCACTATCGTCGGCTGATTGTGTTGTTATAACAACAGGTCACTCCTACTATCCTATCGATATGATTATTGACTCTAGTTCCATAATTGTGGACACAAGAAATGCAGCAAAAAAATATCAGGGCGAACCTCAAAACGTGATCAAAATATGAATTTAATTACTATGAAAAAACCGATTAAAGCACTAATAACTGGCGGAGCAGGCTTTATAGGGTCGCATTTATCTGAAGAGTTGTTGAATCGAGGCCATCAGGTGAGCGTAATAGATAATATGTCTACAGGCAGTTTAACAAATGTTGAACAGTTAGCTAAAGATCCAAAATTCCAACTAATTGAAACCACGATTCACGATGAAAAAACTTTAGATATGGCTGTAAAAGATTGCGATGTCATTTTTCATTTAGCAGCAGCAGTAGGGGTCCACCTTATAGTAGAGGATCCAGTGAAAGTTATAGAAACCAATATTCTCGGTACTCATTCAATTCTTAAAACGGCAAATGTTTATCGAAAAAAAATTTTAATTGCATCAACCTCTGAAATCTATGGTAAGGGCGTGAAATCTCCATTCTCTGAGTATGACGATAGAGTTTTAGGGCCAACTACTACTTCTCGTTGGAGTTATGCAGCTTCTAAGGCGGTAGATGAATTTTTAGCTCTCGCTTACTACAAACAGCTTAACTTACCGATAGTCATATTTAGGCTTTTTAACACTGTAGGCCCTAGACAGACAGGTAAATATGGAATGGTACTACCTAGGTTTGTAGAGAGTATTATTTCAGGAAAACCTCCGCAAGTTTACGGTAATGGAACACAAACTAGATGTTTTTGTGATGTAAGAGATGCTGTTAATGCAATTATACGTTTAGCGGATACGGAAACAGCAATTGGAGACGTTTTTAACATTGGGTCTGAACAAGAAATATCGATTATTCAGCTAGCTAGATTAGTTAATAAAGTGCTAGGGGGACCTACTTACGAACCAGAATTAATTCCTTATGATATAGCTTACAGTTCAGGTTTTGAGGATATGTTAAAACGACAGCCTGATACTTCTAAAATTAGAGACCTAACTGGATGGACTCCCAAAAGATCTCTTGAATCGACGATTACCGATATAGCAACTCAGATCAGACATGATTCTATAGGTGCTTGAATAGTGAAGATACTACATGTAGTTGGGGCGCGGCCAAATTTTGTTAAAATTGCTCCTCTTATTTCAGCATTAAATAAAGTTGATCCAAAGCCAAACCAGATATTAGTTCATACTGGGCAACATTATGATCACTCTATGTCGGATGTCTTTTTTAAGGACTTGGATTTGGATCAACCTAATGAGCATTTAGAAATTGGATCTGGTACTCATGCAGAACAGACGGGTGCAGTGATGGTTGGGTGTGAAACAATATTTAAAAAACATCAACCAGATTTAGTTATTGTCGTTGGTGATGTGAATTCTACTTTGGCAGCAGCACTGACTGCAGCCAAAATGGGTATCAAATTGGCTCATGTAGAAGCTGGACTTAGGTCATATGATAGATCCATGCCAGAGGAACATAATCGAGTGGTTACAGATCACCTATCAGACATTTTATTTAGTCCTTCAGTCGATGCATCATTAAATCTACAGAAGGAAGGTATTGGAGCCAATAGAATACATTTTGTTGGCAACGTAATAATTGATTCTTTAATTGCTATTTTGCCCAAAATACCGCCTTTGAATTCAACAAATAATCCTTGTTTAAAAGATATACAAGATAATCGATATGCTCTGTTAACTCTTCACCGACCGTCAAATGTTGACAATTTAGAAGTGATTACAAAAATATTAGAGAGTCTAAAACCATTATCTGATCAAATGCCTGTCATTTTCCCAGCCCATCCACGCACAAAAAAACAATTAGCAAACATAAACACGGATCATCTTAAAATTTGTGAACCGTTAGGGTATAAAGAATTTTTAGCATTGGAAGCTCACTCCAGATTAGTTCTCACTGATTCAGGAGGGATACAGGAAGAAACTACTTTTCTTGGTGTTCCTTGCATAACTATTCGAGATAATACTGAGCGACCGATTACTATAACTGAGGGTACCAATGTTTTGGCCAACCCTGAAAACCTCTCAGACAGAATTCAACAAACTTTGAAACGTAATTTACCAAAACAACAAGCTGCTATAAAGTTTTGGGATGGAAATGCATCAATTCGTATAGCAGATATTATTACTTCCGGTAACTGGCGAAGTTAGGAGGTTAACAATGTGTGGAATGATTGGCATGTTCACTAATCGATCAAACAATCAAGTATCGAAAATAAAACTTCTGAGAGCCGCAGAGACTATTGCGCACAGAGGCCCAGATGACAAGGCATCATATGTTAGTAATGATGGCAGGTTTGGGGTTGGTTATCGGAGATTAAGTATTATTGACGTTGGTGGAGGCAGACAGCCATTAATATCAAGTGATGGATCAATATGTGTCACTGTTAATGGAGAAATATACAATCACAAAGATATTCGTAAGGAATTACAGCTTTTAGGCCATAGGTATAACACGGATTCGGACTCAGAAGCCGTATTACATGGTTACGAACAGTGGGGAATGGATGTAGTTAAAAAATTAAAAGGTATGTTCGCTTTCTCTATTTATGACTCTAATGGTGGACCTGATGGTAAAGGTATAGTGCTTTTAGCTAGAGACAAATTAGGGATAAAGCCAATGTATTATTCCAATACGTCAGATGGACTTATTTACGGATCCGAGATCAAAGCGTTATTGAATCTCTCCAAGGGTTCTCCTGAACCAGATATGTTAGCTGTAGCTCAATATTTAACCTTATCTGCGACTCCTTCCCCGAAAACGATGTTTTCTGGAATCAATAAATTGCCACCGGGACATGTTGCGATAGGTAATTTAGATGGCAAATTTGAAATATATGAATACTGGAATCCTTTAGACAACCGTGTTGACCTGGTTGGAGCTACAGAAGATGAGATAATTGAACTGATATTACAACGGCTAACTGAGTCCATACAGAAACGCTTAATGGCAGATGTACCATTTGGGGTTTATTTAAGTGGGGGAGTAGATTCAAGTTTAAACTTAGCTTTAATGAGTCAAATGGTTAGTAACCCTATAGACACGTTTTCTGTGTCTTTAGAGAACGATGATGCCTCCAATGAAAACAAACACGCCAGATCTGTTGCATCGCAATTTGGAGCAAATCATAACGAGATACTTGTGACACAAAAGCAGTTCATTGATTTTTTGCCTCAGATGGCTTATCACCAAGATGAACCTTTAGCTGACCCAGTATGTGTTCCTCTCTATTATTTAAGCGCCTTTGCTAAATCGAAAGGCTCAACAGTTGTGCATGTGGGAGAAGGAGCCGATGAACTATTTGCAGGGTATGGTAATTATGCATTAATGAATGATTTCCATAAATCTCTATATTCTCCTTTTAGAAGATTGCCACATTTTTTAAAAAATATGGTTTCAATGGCGTCTCCTCTGATCTTGCCTGAAAGTAGGGTTGAATACATTAATAGAGCGACTTTGAATCAGGAATTGTTTTGGGGAGGAGCAGTGGTATTCTCTGAAAGTTCAAAGAAACGACTCATGAATCAATATACGGATCAAAACATTTATTCCAAAGTAATACAGAGTTATTACAAGGAATATGATTCAAGAAACTTAGATGGTTCATTTCTAGATCGTGCTATATATGTTGATTTAAAACATAGATTGCCTGAATTATTACTTATGAGAGTAGATAAAATGAGTATGGCAGCTTCAATTGAAGCTCGAGTTCCATTTTTGGATGAACAATTGGTTGAATTAGCTAATTCTGTTCCCTCAGGCCTTAAATATAAAAACGGAATTACTAAATATATTTTAAGAAAAGTTGCGAGTAAATTCCTACCTGATTCTATTGTTTACAGAAAAAAGAATGGGTTTTGTGGAGGTAGTACTAATATGATTGGACCCTCTGTAACAATGTATGCGGAAAGAGTGTTGAATGAATCAAAATGGATTAATGAAATTATGGATAAAAACGAAATTAAAAAAATTTTCCAAATCCATAAAAAAGCAAAAACGTCTAAGGGCTCTGAGATATGGAGCCTATTAAATCTAGCTTTATGGCACAAAGTATGGATCGAAGGTGAGTCTTTTTGAACATAGTTGATTGGCTAAACGTTCTACGCTTCTACATGGTCATTTTTGGGTTGCATGGAATTTTACTAGTAATGGATAGAGCTATTCGAAGGGTATTACCTTCACGATATTATCGGAATTTTTGGGTAATGAATAAATTAAAAAACCATGACTTGTTAAATGTAAATTTATGGATAGATTCTGATTCGATTGATTACGAAAATTTATTCCCAGATGAAAAAGAAAAAATCATAAATGCTGCAAACCAAATATTAAAACATAAATTTCAGCTAGCGGGATCAGGATATTTTGATTTTGGTGAAGATATAAATTGGCAACAGGATGTAAAAACTAAACACAAATGGGAAAATAAGTTTTACTCGGAATTAAATATTGAAGCTTCATATAACTCAGGTATTGATGTGAAAACTACATGGGAATTAAATAGGTTTCATCATGCAGTAATTCTTGCTCGGGCGTACTGGCTTACCAGTGATACTAACTACCGCCAAGAGCTAATTGATCAATGCCTTGATTGGATATCTAAAAACCCGTGTCCCTATGGTATTAATTGGACTTCAGCTATGGAGGTATCCATCAGATCGATAAACCTTCTTTTTGCATTATTAATTATTACTGCTAAGGATAAGACTACAAGTGCTATTCCTGAAATATTATTTAATAGTATCGTTGAGCATGGGAGCTATATAAAACGAAATCTAGAGATAGGTTCTAAGAATGGAAGGTTGGTGTCAGGTAATCACCTGATATCAAATTACTCTGCACTAGCTTGTATCGGACTGACGTTGTCAGGGTTACGCCAATCTAGAGAATTGATTCGTATTGGCTTAGCCGGCTTAGATATAGAGGTCAAACGACAAATATTGCCAGATGGACTTCATTATGAAAGTTCATTGAGTTACCATAAATTGGTTTTGGAGATGCTTTTAATAACAGGAGTTTTAGCTCAAAAATGTGGAGAAAAACTATCTTTAAAATACAAACAATCTGTTTCAAAAATGTGTGATGCAGTTATAGTCATGACCCGGCCGGATGGACAATTACCCATGATTGGAGATGATGATGGGGGTAGATTGGCAATTCTATCTGGTTACTATTTAAATAGGTTAGATGATAATCGTGACATTTTATCTCTAGGTGCAATTTTGCTTAATAGGGATGATTTAAGGTTCTTGTGTCGGGATAATCTTAGAGAACTTTTTTGGGTAACAGGTCCGGAATGCTTTAGCACTTTTAGCCAAGCACTCGAAAACTTCGTAATTCCAGAATGTAAACAATATGAGTATGGAGGACTTTGCGTTCTTCAAAACAGAGACCGAAAAGATTTTATTTTGTTTCGGACTGGCTGGCCTGAATTTGGGGCGCCAACGGGGCACAGACATAATGACTTATTGTCAACTGAAATTTGGTTGAATGGCACGCCAATTACAGTTGACCCAGGCACTCTTACATATACGTCTGATTTTAAAACCAGGAATGAATTACGATCTACTAAATCACACGCCACAGTGTCTTTAAATAGCGATGAACAGAACTTAATAAAATTGAATCGGCCATTCGACCTGATTTCTAAAACAACTGCTGGCAAAGTACATATATCTCATTCAAATGAACTGATTACAATTGAAGGTACAGCATTATGGACTCAGCTGATGTCTCATAAAAGGATTGTGTCTTATGCGCCTAAATCTGGAATATTGACAATAGAAGACACAATAAACGAAGCAGATAACGCTTGCTGGAATTGGCCATTGTTCCCGGGGGTTGATAGTTTTGAATCGACTATTTTGACTAAACTAGAGTTGTCTGAAAAGTACGAATTCTTCAAGTTCGCTAGTTCATATGGTGTGGCTAGCGACTCTAAAATATTGAGATTTGCTGGAAAAACAAAAAAACAGGCGATCGTTAAATTTATATTCAAGTCATCTAAAGATATTAGTAAAAACTTGAATAACGATTTATTAATGGTGTCATAATGGCATCTAAAATTTTATTCATACATTCAGGAGGAGGTATTGGTGGAGCGCCAGTTAGCATGGTTAATTTGGCGGCTAGTTTAGATACAAAAATATATTACCCTCATGTAGTATTTACTGAACACGGACCTATGTTAGACATGTCCATTCAAATGGGCCTTAAATCTTCAGTAGTTAAGATGCGAGCCGCTATGGCATATGGAGCTCATGTACCATTAAATTTAAGGTCGATAATTAACTTGATTGTACATTTCATTCCTACGATAATTACTGCACGAAAATTAATAAAAATTGAAAATCCTGATTTTATTCATTTAAATACAAGCGCTCTACTTCCAATTGGAATTGCAGCTCGGTTAGAAAAAGTACCGATTATTTGGCATGTTAGAGAAGTTGTAAATCCAGGAACCTTATTCGGAATGTTATTGGCCAGATTAATATGTTTCCTTTCGTACAGAGTGATTGCCGTTTCCTATTATGTGGCTGATTGTTTGCCTAGACTGACAAAGATATCTGTGGTTCATAACCCTGTGAACACATCGACTTTTGACCCAAAATATAAGTTTAAATACAGAGAAACCATTAATTCATTATTTGGTTTTAAGAAAAATAATGTCATTGTTGGAATTTTAGGTTCTGTGCAGAAAGTAAAAGGACATTTTGTACTTGCTGATGCTGCAAAGATAATAAATAAAAGATTTCCAAACGTAACTTTTATGATAGTTGGCGGTGGCGCTCCAGATGGGTATGTAGATACATTAAAGGGTAAAATTAAAATTCTTTTTGGCCTTCCACTAGACAACCAAGAGAAATTACAAAGGCACCTAAGAAAGCTGAAACTGGAAGAGTGTTTTAAAACTACAGGGTATCAATCGGATGTAGCTCCATATGTGGGCTCAATGGATATCCTTGTAGCGCCTAGTAAAAAACCTGAAGGATGTCCTAGATCTCTTTTAGAAGCAATGTCTATGTCTGTTCCAGTTGTTGTGTCTGACATTGGCCCTAGTAGAGAAATAATGGGAGACAAATGTGCTTATTTTTGTAAGCCTGGTGACGTACTATCTTTGTCAAGTGAATTAATGTCATTGATCGAATCCAAAGTTTCACGAGCTCAATTAGGTGATGCTGGAAGAGCTAGGGCATTAAGTAAATTTAAAGTCGAAAGCCATATAGAACAAATACAAAACCTATATGAGTCAGTCATTTATGAAATAAATGCAATCCAGAAAGAATAAAAGTGTTCTGAACAAATGAAAATTAAGAATAAAGTTTATCCAATCGAAGAGATATCGGTGATAATTCCTTGCTTTAATGAAGAAGGAGGCATTCTTTCAGTTATACACGACCTCGAACTAACTTTAAAACAATCAGGTTTGAAATATGAAATAATTGTTGTTGATGATGCTTCAACTGATCGAACTTCTGATATAGCTGACAAAGCTGAAGTTATAGTTGTTGAACATGAGTTTAATCGAGGCTATGGAGCAGCTATTAAATCAGGTATTCGAGTTGCTAAGTATGATCATATATGTATTACTGATGGGGATGGAACATACCCTTCGAAGGTTATACCGGACCTTCTTTCCCTTGTCTCACATGGCGCTGACATGGCTGTAGGTTCTAGGACAGGTGATATAGTAAAAATACCATTAATTCGGCGCCCAGCTAAGTTTGTTATAACTAAAATAGCAGAATCAATTGCAGGCATTTCTATACCTGACTTAAATTCAGGCCTTCGTATCTTTAAAAAGACTCATGCAAAGCAATATTCAGGCATATTGCCGAATGGATTCTCTTTCACAACCACAATAACATTGGCTTTATTAACTAATGGCTTTCGGGTCGATTATATGGCAATAGATTATGAGGCAAGAATAGGTAATTCTAAAATTAGACCTTTTAGTGACACTATAAATTTTGTGACTCTAATTTTAAGAATGGGTTTATATTTCGCACCTTTGAAATTTTTTATGCCAGTCAGTTTTATTTGTATTTTGATTGCAATAGGATGGGCTTTAATCAGTCGGTTTATGTTGGGTCAATTAGCTGATGTTACTAGTACTATTTTGGTTGTTTTGGGCATTCAAATTGCGGTAATGGGACTTCTAGCCGAGATGATTAATAAGCGATTACCTACAACTAGGCAAAATTAATTATCAATTATGAATAAACAGATAATCTCTCCTGACATATACTCCAATGCTGCAATGGGTCAGATACCACGTCTGCTTGGAAACTTAGATAGAAATCAATTTTCTTCAACCTACGGTTCATTCCACAGAGATTATTGGTTAGAAAAAACATCCGACTTTCCGGATGCTGTGCGCCAGTTTGCTGTTCATGCTTTAGCTTTAGTATACAAACATGATTTCCCAAATAGTAAGTATAAAGGTAATAGGAACTTGCTTAACTGGACGATTGCTGCATTAGATTACTGGACAAAAATCCAACATAAGGATGGAAGCTTCGATGAGTTTTATCCGAATGAACGTGGATGGGTTGGCCCTACAGGTTTCACTACTTATTCCTGTGCGGAAGCTTTCAATTTAATTAAAGATGAAATCCCAAAAGACGTTAAGGAGAGGGTGGAAGGAGCTCTGATAAAGGCAGCATTTTTCATAGGTAAGGGAGAATCAGAAGAAGATCATTTAGGTAATCATCATGCGATGGCATGTTTAGCAGTTCATACTGTTATGAGAGTTTTAGGCAGGACAGACCTAGAAGGTATATATCGTAAATTGTGGGATAAATTTTTAACTTATTATCATCCTGACGAAGGATGGTGCAGAGAATATGATGGTCCTGATCCCGGCTATCTTTCTGCAGTAGTATCTTTTCTTGCAAAAATATATGTTCATGACCCTAGGCCTGAAATTCTTGAAGTATTATCGGGAGCAGTAGAAACCTGTTCTTACTTTTTATACCCAGATGGATCCTATGGAGGCATTTTAGGTAGTAGAAACACAATTCATTTGTATCCGCACGGATTCGAGCTTTTATCTGGTGAAATTAAACTTGCACAGTCGATTTCTGCGAAAGCCATATCAGCTATCGGACAAGGGAATATGGTTCCGCCATCTGTAATGTCCGACAGATATCTAGTTTATAGAGTTCCAGAATATCTGCAGTCATACCTGGATTATATTCCTAAATCTGGAACTTTATTGCCTTTGCCGTATGAAAGACAGCACACTCAATTTTTTAAGAAAGCAGGAATAGTATCTTGCAGGATAGGCGATCAATATACGATATCCAATTTATCGAAAGGTGGCACGTTAAAAATATTTAATGTTGTCTCAAGCGAATGTTTGCTAAACGATTCTGGAGTCATCGGGGTTTTATCGAATGGGGAGAAATTCACGACACAGTGGATAGACCAAAGTTTTAAATTATCTGTTGACTCTAACGAATGGAGTGTTAAAGGTACAGCGAAACACCTTCCAAATCCAAAAACATTTACTCCATTTAAGGGACTAATTTTTAGATTGATAATGGTGGCAGTAGGTTGGAATCCAACTCTCTCTCATTTTGTTAAGGGCAGGATTAGGAAGCTGATTATATTAAACAAGTCTGATGTTCCATTAAATTTTTCCAGATCAATTTTATTCGAAACATCCCATATAACTGTTCGAGACGTATTTACTTTAACTCGAAAATCAATATCGATTACTAATATAAATTTAGGTGGCGAATATCACCTGCGATATGTGCCACAAAGCCGATATTTCCAGCCTCATGAGCTATCAAATAGTAGTACAGAACTTAGCGCAGATGAACTGAAAAAATTAAATACAGAAAGGTCGCTATTAGTGCAGCGAGAAATAAAAATTTGACTAACCCATTACCTTTTGGAGTATATGACGTTGATTACTATGAGGGACGTTTAAAAAGTAGGGCTCTTAAGTACCGACTTGAGCGAAGAACCTCTGAAGTAGCAAAAGCTTTCACTAAATATTTGACTAGCATGCCTGGTAAAGTGCTGGATGTCGGTACAGCAGATGCTTTGATGCTGGGCAAATTAAATCAAATTTGGCGGGATACTTGTTTTATTGGATTAGAAATGAATAGATCTTTGTTGATGACAACTAACATTAATAAGATACAGAAAATCCAAGGCGACGCTAATTCATTGCCGTTTGGCAATGAATCTGTAGATGCTATAGTCGCCACTGCCGTAATAGAACATTTACCAGATCCTGTGGGATTTGTTTCCGAATGTAATCGTGTTGTTAGAAAGGGAGGCATTTTGATTATTACAACACCTGATCCCAAACTGGAGCATCTTGCATCTAAATTAGGGTTATTGAAGGAATCTGGGCATCATCATACTTTTACTCTTGATACGATTTGCGAATTGGTTGAGCAAAATAAACTAGAAATTTTGGAATCTCGTAAATTCATGTTCTCTCCTATTGGATTTCCGGCAGAAATATTTATAGAAAGAATTATCAGATATTTCGGTTTAGGTATGATTTTGGCAAATCAATTAGTTGTAGCACGTAAAGAGTGAAGCGGTTCAGCGAATGAAAAATATGAAACTGCGGCACCTTAGCTTGTTAAGAGAAAGCTGGACTTCAAGTTTTTTAGGCATAGTATGGGTCGTTTTAATTTTCGCCTTTTATTTTTTCTATAAATTTGAAGAAATCTGGCCAACACTTAAGGATATTTTAAAAGGCGTTTAGACTCCAGATGTTCATACTTGATCTATTTATCACTTTCGCTGTAATTGTATCTGCTTGGGCTACCGGTCGTTTAATTATAAACACTTTAAGTATGCGCACTGAATCTCGAGTTATTAATTTTGTACTGTCGATAGGGCTGGGCGTTGGAGCCTTAATCTACATACAAATGATTTGTGGATTTACAGGATCTTTCTCAACTCTGCAGGGATGGCTTACAGTGGTCTGTATGTCGATATTGGGTATTTTGGGCTTTGTATTACATAAACCGGTTTTCAAAGATCAACGAGTTTCTCAGTTACTCCCTTCATCAGTTTTAGACAAATTGATTTTGCTAGGTATCGGGATACTTAGTATTCTGTATCTTTTAGTTGCATTAGCCCCCACATTGGATGGAGATTCATTGGCAGGATATCTACTTGTTGCACGAGATTTTGCTAAGCAAGGTAGAGTATTTTCTGCAACTTATGCATATACCAACCTGTTTCCCGCAAACGGACAATTGATAGCGGTACTAGGGTTTTCACTAAAAGGGCAGATTGTGGCTCAACTTTTGACGGTATGGGTTATGGGAGTTTTGGCTGCTTTAGGATTATATTCAATAGGTACCAAATTATTTACTTCAAGGATTTCATTAATTGGCGTTTTTATTTGGTATTCAATGGCATCGGTGGCGGTTCTTTCAGCTTCTGTGAAAGTGGATCTTGCATGGGCTGCTTTCGAGATAATTTCTATCATGACATTTTCTCAATGGTACTTTACTAGAAGAAACCAGAGAGATTGGAGGTGGTTAATTATAACCGGCTTTTTCTTGGGTGTTGCATTTGGAACTAAACATGCAACTGCCTTTACAGCGATTATGTTAGCTATAGCAGTGGTTTACAGATTATATTCAGATAAAAATGTGCCATTAAAAACATGGTTGGTTAGTTTTTCATCTATCATTGTGCTTGCATTGCCAGGTTTAGTCTGGGTTGTTCGCTCGGTGGTTATAGATAGCTCACTAGGATTTTCAGGCTTAGGTTTAGCTGGAGAAAGTGGGTTTTATGGATTCTTCATATATGTATGGGATATGTCGATGCTAGGAAACTCTAATTCGATTGAAGGTCCTAATGGCAAATCTATTGGGCCTATATTTTTATCAATTTTGCCGTGTGTCATTTTGTTAAGAAATATAGACACTAAGATATGGCACATTAACTTATACGGGTTAGTAGTGTTGTTGATTTCATTTTTCGTTGTTCAGCGAGCAAGACATATCCTTCCCGCTTTAGGATTAATGTCTTTGACAGTCGGATATGTCATAAATAGGTTGTCTATTTCAAGTCCGAGATTAGGATTTTTTATTATCATACTCCTGTTGCTTGCATCGTCAGTTGCTACAGCAACTTGGACTCATATAAATTTTGTATCTATAGAAACAGTGCAGAGGTCTTTAAATATAATCGACGATCGGGAATACTTCACAAGAAACCTTGGAAACTTTAGTCGTTACCCTAGCTGGGAAATAATACGGGCATCCAATGACTTAACAAACGAAGAATCAGTTATTGCATCCCCGGGGGCGTCAAATGGTTTTTATTTAAATAGACCTCTATTGAGTTTCGCTCAAACCCCTCATGACCTGAGTAACGCGAATGATTTTGTTGCATTATTGCAACAAAATGGAGTGACTCACGTTTATATAAATGATTTCGTTGTTAATGAACGTGGGCATGAATTCGCGTGGCTTACTAGTAAAGGTTTCCAAAATGAATTTCTACTGAAGTTAATTTGCAGTAACGACCAATGTTTGTACGAGTTACGATGATGATTAGAAAACTATTATTAAAAAGAGACATAAACGCTAAGCCATTATTGTTGAGTTTTACTTGTGTTTGGTTCGTATTGATCAATATTTATTTTTTTATTGACCTCCTAATTAATAGGCGAATACAAATTGCCAATCTCTTTGAATACATTACGGGCTTTTAGATCGATGGAGAATTTTCTAAATCTACTAATCGTCGGTGCTCTGCTTTTGATAGGAAGCGGGATAGGGTTGGTTGTTTTACACCTGACGCGGTTGCGAGCATCGGACGGGATACAACACACCTTACTAGCCACTGGCGTAGGTTTAGGAGCTGTGTCATTTGTACCATTCGGTCTCGCATGGGGACAACAATTGTCCACTTTAAACTTAATATTAGCGGGATCCGTGTTAAGTGCTACCGCATCCCTATCATGGTTCCTACTCTCTCCTTTTAACTTAGGTTGCTTTAAACAGTTAAAGTCTTGGTTTTATAATCTGAGCCATTTAGATATCCTACTTATATTTTTTATATCGGTACTAGCAATTCTGAATTTATTTGCGGCCCTAGCTCCAGTTACTGGTGTGGATGAATTAATTTACAGGGTAGCCAACGCATCCACTTACCTAAAAGAACAAGGCTTTGTTTATATTCCATCCAATTTTTCTCATCAACAGCCACAATTGGTTATGATGCTTCAAATGTGGGGCATGTCACTGGGCAGTGACTCAGCAAGCCAAGTCATTCAATGGGCGATGGGGGTTATATTTATATTATCGGTAATTGATTTTGCCAGACGCTTTATGCCTTTCACAGTAGCACTTGCCATAGGAATCATAATTTATTGTGCAAGTGACGTGGTTGTGCTTTCTGCAAGAGCTGTTCCTGATTTAGCTAATTCAGTGTTCTTATTTTTGAGTTTTACGGCTCTCAAACTGTGGCTTGATACTAAAAATGATAGGTGGCTGCTATTGATTGGACTTCTGGCAGGTTTCTTTGCTGCTGGGTCCCGACTGACTGGGGCTTATGGGGCCATCGCACTTACTGTATGCATTATTATTTACGGACTGCGCGATAAACAGATTGATCCTTTTCGAGCAATAACTTCAGGTATGTTAGTAGCTGGGATCGCATTTCTTATGGTTTTACCTTGGTTAATTAAAGCATTTGTCATGACTGGCAATCCCGTATGGCCGTTTTTATTCGATGTTTTTGGAGCCAAGGATTTTACTCAGGCTTCTGCAGCTTATTTGTCAGGCACTGAGTCAAGGGTGCTGGGTGGATCAATCACTTCTTTGCAATGGATAATCTCATCTCCTTGGGATTTAACTTTTAATCCACATAATTTTCGTAGCGGCGTTTACGGACCATTCATACTTGCTAGCATACCCGCCATGTTTGTTACTGGTTTAAATGACCAATTAAGAAAATATGTTTTGATAGCACTGATATCGTGCGCCATATGGTATTTTTCGTTCCCCAGACTAAGGTCGCTGATACCCATAATTTCATTGCTTACCGTTGCGGGGGGTTATGGAATGTATAAGCTATGGCTTGATATTAATTTACCCCGTATATTGAGCTTCACCTTTAAAACATTTGTCGGTTTATTGTTATTGACATGGGTTCTTTTCGGTATAGGAACTCATTTTCGGTTTCACTACGATGCAGTATTGGAAACACTTGGTGTCAAAACTGAGCAGGAATTTTTAATAAATCGACTTGTACAAGACGATTTAAAATTTTATTGGTACGAAGAGTATATTCATCTTAATGAGATCCTGCCGCCTAGCAGCAAGTTGTTGTTACATGAAGGCCGTGGTTACTACCTAAACTTTGTATATGAGAGGTATTTTTTGATCGCCCAGAATGAACTTAATACTGAAAGGTTGAAAGATCCTCAGTATGTAGTTTCAAGGGTAGAGGATAGGAATATTGACTTCGTAGTTCTGTGGCCTGACTTTAAAGGCGGGACTTATTATGAACCTGCAGTTTGGCTGGAAGAATCACTACATCATCTTTGTTCTAGTAAATGGGACGTTATATACGAAAATGATCAGATTAAGGTTTGTGATGTAAAAGGACAAATCATTGATTCAAATTGACGGTATAAAGATCACACTTATTAAATTGGCGCAACAACTAATACAATTCGTGTCTAAGAAAGAGGTTAAGTTTATCTTAACTATTCTATTTACTGCTGCCGGGCTGACTTTTATTGGTTTAAAAATAAATGAGTCTTTACCTGAATTGGGTGGTTATTTCGGGAACATTAAAGTTGGATGGAGTGTAGGTTCAATCCCCATTTTATTTGTAACTTTCATGCTTTTCGCCTACGGCTGGTCTTTAATTTTAAGAAGCATGACTGATCAGTTTTCTTTATTGAAAATAATTCAAATTTGGGCTAAAGCTCAATTGGGGAAATACATACCTGGCCTTGGCATTCATTTTGTTGCCAGATTAGAGTTGTCAGCCTCGGAGGGGATTACACGGCGAACGGCATTTTTAAGCACCATAATTGAGATCTCTTTACTTCTGGTAACTGCAGGAATAGTTACTCTCGTTGCGTTAACGAATGTTACGGGAAGTAAGTCTGTAGCGACGTTTATAGATAACATCTCAGCCAATTATGGGGGTCTATATATCGCCGCTATAACAATTGGTTTTATACTAGCGATCCTGTTTATTAATCCTATGCCTGTTAGGTGGCTAGGTAACAAAATTGGAGGCGTTGATACAACAAGATTTACATATAAATGGTTAATATGGCTAATCATTTTTAACACTATCAGATGGATTATTATGGGCGTAGGGTTTTTTATGTTAGCGAAATCTGTTTATCCTATCGGATATGCTGAAATGCCATTTGTGATGGGTGCATTTACTTTATCTTGGGCTGTCGGATTGTTGGTAGTTTTTGCTCCCGGTGGAATAGGAGTGCGGGAAGCTATGTTAGTCGTATTAATGGAGCAAGTGATGCCTACCGGAGCTGCAGTAGCATTGGCGGCTTTAGGCCGGGTTTGGTGGATTTTAGGAGAACTTTTTGTATTGTTTTTTTCTACTACTGCCTTATCATTCATTAAGATGAATTCATTGCAGAGTGTAAAAAAACAAATAATCGGTAAAGGAATAGATAATAAATGAAAGCAATAATTGATGGGATCGACCGCTATTCTGTCAGTTTATATGTATTTGGTGTTAGATTTTTCAAATCTTTGTTAACGCTCATTGGAATCATTTGGGTTTTAGAGCGGTACTCACATTTCAGATGGATTCTATATATACGATCATTATTTTCAATATTTGATGCGGCTGACTTAGTGAAACTTGATCTGCCTTGGTGGTCGTTTGGTGCAATTGATCATTTAGAGAGGCACCTAAGTTCTTTGTCCGGTAAAGCAGTGGTTTTTGAGTGGGGAAGTGGTGCAAGTACTGCATGGCTGGCAAAGCGCTCAGCAAAAGTCTATAGCCTAGAGCATGATATTGAGTGGGCGAAAACTACAAAAAATTTAATTACTAAATATAAAAATGTCAAACTTATAACTATTCCTCCTGACAACACAGTGGACATGTTTGAGGCAGAGTATATTTCTAATAAACCTGGCCATCGGGGATTAAGTTTTAAAAATTATGTTAATTCAATAAACGATATAGATGCGCAATTTGATTTAATTGCAATAGATGGTCGCTGTAAGTCAGCATGTTTAAAAGTGGCGATTTCCAAACTAAAACCTGGTGGGATCGTTTTATTTGATGATAGTAAAAGAGATCGAAACCAAGAAGCTTTAGCAGCCAGTGATCTAACTCTAAAGCGTTATAAAGGGATGGTTCCGTGTTTACCGTATTTCACATATGAGACCTCAGTACTTATGTCAAAAGACAGTAATTCTGGTTAATATCGACATGATAGTTGACTAAATTGTTTGGGCAGAATACTGATTAAAGCCGATACTAGGAGTTAAGTGTTAGATGCCTGAAGGTGCAAAGAATTTAATTGACATAATTTACAAGGTTTCTGTTACAGCTTACGTACAGATGATCAAAATATTAAAGTATTTATTAACTTTAATTGGAATCATTTGGGTTTTAGAGCGGTATTCAGATTTCAGATGGATTCTATATATACGATCATTATTTTCAATATTTGATGCGGCTGACTTAGTGAAACTTGATTTACCCTGGTGGTCGTTTGGTGCGGTCGATCATATAAATAATTATCTAAACGACCTGTCAGGGGAAGCAGTAGTGCTAGAGTGGGGTAGTGGCGCAAGCACTGTTTGGTTAGCGAGGCGCTCTAAAAAGGTTTATACCATGGAGCATGATGTTGAATGGTCAAAGACAACACAAAAATTGATATCTAATTATAGAAATGTCGAATTAATAACTGTTCCCCCAGATGAAAAAATGGATATATTCGATTCTGAATACATTTCTAAAAAACCAGGTTATAAAGGATTGAACTTCAATAGTTATGTCAATGCAATTAACAAAATAGATGAGAAATTTGACTTAATAGCTATAGATGGTAGATGCAGGTCTGCGTGTTTAAAATTAGCCACACCCAAACTAAAACCTGGTGGGATCGTTTTATTTGATGACAGTAAACGTCGCCGCTATCAAAAGGCTTTGCTTGATAGCGGGTTGATGATCAAGAGGTATAAGGGGATGAAATCGGGAGTGCCGTTTTTCCCATATGAAACCGTAGTGCTGATTTCAAACAAGCTAGCTACTGTTTAATATAGAAAAACTATATAAATGAAAGATATCTATACCGTCAGTAGGAAATTAGTTAATTAGGAGCGAATGTACATATGCCTAAAGATAAAAAAAATTCAGTTGATTTAATCATAGGATTACCTGTATATAACGAAATTCAGGCTATTGAATCTGTTCTGACTGCTATTAGGGATGCTTTGGTTGACGTATATCCGAATTATCAAATTTTAGTAGTGGATGATGGGTCTACCGATGGTACTTCAGAAAAACTTGAGTCAATGATTGATATTATGGACGGTTTGTTGAAAGTGATTAAGCATCCATACAATCTTGGTAATGGAGCTGCAGTTAAGTCATGTATTAGGCACGCACAAGGTAAATATATTGTATTAATGGATGCAGACATGCAGCACGATCCTAAAGATATTCTGAAATTGACTGCTAATTTAGATCAATATGATTTGGTAGTCGGGTCAAGAGATTTTAAATCAAAAGGTTTCTGGCCTAGAAGGCTGGCTAATTTAACATTTGATGTAATCGCATCTTATTTAACAGGATTTAAGATAAAAGATCTAACCTCAGGCTTCAGAGGTTTCCGGCTAGATGTAATCAAGGGGTTTGTGCATCTGCTGCCTAATAGATTTTCTTACCCAACTACGAGCACAATGGCATTTATAAAAGCTGGTTACACTGTGAAATTTGTGCCTATCGTAGCTCAGAAACGAATCGGTAAAAGTAAACTAAACCCTATTCGTGATGGAATGCGGTTCCTTATCATCATTGGCAAGATGGTAATTCTTTTTGAGCCGATGAAAGTTTTTTTCCCTACTTCAATATGTTTGTTCATATTAGCGGTGGTTTCATTCGTTTTGGCACTTTTAAACGAAAATCGTTTGTATATACCAAACTCAGCCGTATTTTTGGCTGTTTCTGCGATAATAATCTTTCTAATCGGAGCTGTAGCTGAACAGGTATCAGCATTAAGAGTGTCATTGGAATCTCATAAAAGTGACTTATAAGGTTTTAAGAAATTCACCCACTATTTGGAAAGGAACCATTTTTCTTATTTGGTCTCTTATAGTAATTATTGGTTTCTTATCTCAATTTAGCGGTTTAATAGACATTATTTTCACAGGTCTAAAACGAGTGTTTGTTGGGAGCTGAATTGGCTATAGATATGTTTGCCGCATTTATATTTACGGTAGCTCTTATTTTCGGCTCAATTGGCTTAGGAAGGCTGGTTTTGAAAAAAGTAGAGCTTCAGAGTCTGCCTGACTTTGATAGGGGACTGTTTTATATAGCATTTGGATTTGCAACAGTTAACTTTATATTACTGTTTGTTGGGTTATTCGGTCAGTTAAATGTGTTGTCAGTCAGTATTGTATATATATTTGTTGCATGCGTTACTTTAATTCAATTTCCTGTTGGTGTATCAACGGTTAAAAGATATTTCTTCCGGTTTCGTCAACTCGATTTAAAAAATGCATGGTTCTTATTGTCCATCCCTCTGATGATTTTAATAGTACTTAATCTTGTTGGTTCACTTGCTCCCCCTTCGGTGGCTGATGCCCTTAGACACCATTTGGCGGCCTCACAATATTATGCCCGTACAGGTGAGTTTGAATTCATTCCGATTTTATTTTGGAATGTTCCCAGTTTCCTGCACATTACTTATGTTACTGAAATCTTATTAATTAATGACATTGCGCCTGCGGTGACACACTTTGCTTTCTCATTACTTAGTACGCTGGCAATTTTCGCCTTGGGAAGGAAATTAATTGACTGGAAGGTTGGCCTCCTGGCTGCTGTCATATTTTATTCGTTGCCGATGTCAATCGAGTTAAGCGTATCTCCTATGGTCGAGATGTGTGCAGTTTTCTTTGTAGTACTTGCTCTATATTCCCTTTGTAATGCGATCAATGGTAAAACTTTTTGCTGGATTGTGATTAGTGGTCTTTTAATAGGAGTAGCTGGTTCTACTAAAATCTGGGCGATTATGGCTATACCAGCCGGGGTGGGGTTTATTTTATTTTCTAAGCGTGTTGGGGGCATATACTTTGATAAAAACAAAATTTTACTGATAGGGATGTTTATATTTACATCGCTAGTAATTTTATCGCCATGGCTAATAAGAAATTTTATTGAATCTGGCGATCCGTTCTGGCCGTTGGGATATCCTATTTTCAATAGTGAAATGTGGACGCAATGGCATCATGAGAAGTTTTCGAGCTGGCATCGTGGGCCTGGTAAATCAATTCTAGACTTTATTTTAGGTCCTTGGAATTTGACCAACCGGATCCATCTCTTCACTGTAGATCATGGCCCATTAACAGGGTCACTGCTGACTCCAATACTAATTATATTTATACCAGGAATATTTTTATTCAAATCAATTAAAGATTCTGCGTTCTGGAAATATATACTGCCTATATTGGTCTTTATATTTGTTATATACCTGATATGGTTCTTCGGATATCAAAGCCCAAGGTATTTCCACATTGTTTACCCGGTATTGGCTCTTCTAGCGGCTGTTGGTATCAAGTTGATATTAGATACAAAGCAAAATTGGTTAAATATACCGGTTGTGGGTCTGTTAACTGCATCATTGATTGGATCATTAGTTATATCTATCTCTTTCAATTCAATTTTCTTTCCAGTGGTTTTTGGTGCAGAATCACGAAATCAGTTTATAGAGAGTAAAGTTAGCAATATTGAGTCTGTTAACTGGATTAACAACAATCTTAATTCAAGCACTAATACACTGATAATGGGACTGTCTGGATGGTATTACTTGGATCATCCATGGAGCTTAGGATCACCTGCATATCAAGGTGAATTGCAGTATCATTTAATGACTAATTCAGGAGAATTGTTCGAAAAGCTCAGTGAGTTGGGAGTCACTCACATTCTCTTGCAGGGTAGGGTAGGTGTATCTCCCCAGTTTATTGACTTTGCTAATGACTCGTATGGTGAAAGATATCTAATAGACGATTTAAACGTTTTACAAGATAACTTAGAAAAACCTGTTAATACGCGAGTGGAGTTTGAAGCAAGGCCATACATTTTAATGGCATTATTAGAAAAAGAAGGTAATTTGAAAAAGATCTATGTTGGAGATGAAGATGTTGTTAAAAGTAGAACTTTCGGCAATACAGAGGTCGCGGAGTTTTCAGTGTTTGAAATAATAGACGATAAGTGAACCAAGAATCAGTGATTTCAGAAAGAAATAAACACTCATATTTAATACTATATGGCCCTACTTGGGATGGAGCATCTCAGGTTAGCAAACATCACCTAGCTAAATATTGGGCGAACTTAGGGCATTCGGTTTTATATGTAGAGAGCCAGTTTCATTTATTCTCGTTCATAACAAGAATGAAAGAAGCATTAAGGCTTTTAACAAGATTTATCTTTGGTCCAAATAAAGTTGAAAATAACTTATGGATTCATTGTTTCCCATCGGTATTCCCGTATAGATCAGGGGTTTCATTCTTGGCAAACAGTTTAACGTTGGCCATTAATCAGTTTATACCGAGGAGATTAATTAATAGCCTATGTGAGAGCCTGAAACTAGATAGCCCAGTTGTGATAGTCGGTACTGCTACTGCCTTGCCTATTATTGAGAGACTGAATCCAAAGTTGGTTGTTTATCATTGTAGTGATGACTATTCAAGCCAGCCTAATTTCCCTTCATCATTTAAAGATCTAGAAAAAAAACTTATAGCAAGAGCTGATTTAATTATTTGCACTGCAGAAGAACTAACCGAGATCAAGGCGCCAATGAATCCGCAAACTTATACTATTACTAATGGGGCAGATATTGATCATTTCAAATCTTCATTGGAAGATGCTACTGAAGTGCCAGCTGAGATCAAAGATTTCTCTGGACCAGTGATCGGATACGTGGGTACAATTTTTGAATGGTTAGATTTTGAAATGATTGCAAATGCAGCCCGGGAAAAACCGGGATACAATTTCGTTTTCATAGGCCCAATAACCACTGACATTTCATTAATACATGACATTCCAAATATTCATATGCTGGGCCCAAAATCATATGGTTCGATACCTAACTACTTAAAAGGTTTTGATGTCGCCACAATACCTTTCATAATTCATGATGTAACTTTAAGAGCGAGCCCCGTTAAATTTTATGAATACTTGGCTTCTGGAACGCCTATAGTGGCTACAAGATTGCCTGATTTAGATCGGTTTGATCACCTCGTGACTTTGTTTTCACGGCCCGACCAATACGTTGAATCGCTGGATAAAGCACTTGCAAATAAATCTAAAACAGCTCTTAATAATCGAATTGAAGAAGCTAGTAATCATTCTTGGGAATCTAGGTTCGAGAAAATTGATGAATTAATTGATCAATTAGTGGTAAAGCTAGAATCCAATAAATGAATAAATCTTTACACATAGTTCAAACTTTTGGATTGCATGATGTCCAAGGTAGGACTTCACATGTCTTAAATTTAACTCAATCTATGCTTAAGTTAAATCATGAACCGGAAATTACAGCGGCAACTTATGATAGCAATTATCCTGAAAGTATGGATATTAATAACCTTAGGGTAACTTATTTAAAAAGCATTGCGCGTTATAGAAGCTTAACGTTGAACTTTTCAGCCAAGAATCATTTAGTTAAAAGAGTAACTGAGGTGGATTTAGTCCACATACATGGCTTGTATGATCTGTTAGGTCCCGTTGCTTCAAAAGTATGTTTAAGTATGCGAAAACCTTACGTATTAGAAACCATGGGAATGTTCTCCCCATTCGGGCGCGGATTTTTATTGAAACGGGGTTACATGGAACTTTTTGGGAAAACTTTATTAAAAAACGCCACTAAATATGTAGTCACTTCTAGCATGGAAGCTGAGCATTTAGAGCTCGCTGGATACAACCCTTCAAAGATTATTATTAGGCACAATGGTGTAGACCCAATCAGTCGCCCAAAAATTGATGAAATTAGATCGTTTAGAGTTAAACATAAAATGAAATCAAGTTCCCAAAAGATCATCTTTTTGGGGAGGATAGCCCCAGTTAAAAACCTAGAAAAGCTTATACGAGAGTTCCATCTTTTATCTAAGCCTGATGTCATACTTATATTAGCTGGACCCATTGATGATCACACATATTTTAATAAACTAAAATTATTAATTTGTTCACTAGGAATACAGGATTGTGTTGTTTGGACTGGTCCTTTGTTTGGAATCGATAAAGCATGCCTTTTCCATGATGGAGACATATTCGTACTACCATCAATAAACGAGAATTTTGGCATTGCGGCCGCAGAAGCAATGACTACAGGCTTACCTGTTATAGCAACTGAGACATGCGGTATAACTGAACACTTTGAAGGAGATACAGGCATAGTAGTGGATTTCTCAGAAAGATCATTGGTAAAGCCTATGAGCGAACTATTATCCAAAAAAAAATTTAAACTAGAAGTCGGAATAAAGGGTAAAAAAGCTGTAGAATTGTTGTCATGGGATATGGCTGCAAGACAAACGTTAAGGATGTACGAGGAAATTGTAAATTGAACGGTTTTATATTTTGTATATTTTAGGAATTAACGCATATCATGCAGATGCTTCTGCAGCAATATTATTTAATGGTAAATTGATAGCTGCTGTTGAAGAGGAGAGATTTACTAGAATCAAGCACACTGCAGGATTCCCTTCACATGCAGTGAGGTACTGCTTGAAACAAGCTGGTATTAACATTCAAGATGTCTCATATGTTGCCATTCCACGTAAAAGATCTGCTCAGTTATTTCGAAAATTGTTTTGGGCTATTAAAACCCCTGGTTTTGCACTGAGACGAGCGAATGTGTGGCAAAAATTTAGTTCTGTAAATGAAGAACTTGCGATTGCTTGTGGCGTATCTAAAGATGATATTAAAGCCAAGTTCAATTTTGTTGAACATCATATAGCTCACGCAGCCAGTGCATTTTATTGCTCACCTCATTTAGACTCAGCAATTTTAACCCTTGATGGGTTAGGTGACTTTTCCAGTATGGTTTGGGGTAAAGGTTCAGGCAATAAACTGAAAATAGAGGGTAGAACTTTTTTCCCTCATTCATTAGGACTTTATTATTCAGCAATCTGTCAATATTTAGGTTTTAATAATTATGGAGATGAATATAAAGTTATGGGCTTGGCTCCTTATGGTAAGCCTAAATATATGGATACGTTCAGAAGAATAGTTAGGCACGCCAATGAGTTGGATTATAACTTAGAGTTAGAATATTTTAATCATCATAGATCTGGACCTGATATAACTTGGCGTGCTGGTAAGCCAGTAATGCCTAAACTGTTTAGTAACGCCTTAGAAAGAGATTTAGGCCCAGCGCGACTTTCAAATGAACCTTTAAAACCTCACCATTATGATATAGCTGCCAGCATGCAATTTAGATTGGAAGAAATAATAATTGATATTGCTAATAAACTTTATGAGAGAACTGGGTCTAGTAATTTATGTTATGCAGGCGGAGTTGCATTTAATTGTGTTGTTAATGGCAAAATACTAAGCCAAACACCATTTGAAAACATATATATTCAACCGGCAGCAGGGGATGCAGGATTATCAATAGGTGGAGCTGCATACCTGTATCATCAGGTTTTGGGTAATGAACGAAATGATTTTGTTATGGATCATGCATATTGGGGGCCTGAATACTCCGAAGACTTGATTAAAGACACACTAATTTCATCAGGTCTAGATTATTTAGAGATGGACGAAGATATGCTGGCAAAATCTGTGGCAGAAAGAATCTCGGAAGGAGACATAGTTGGATGGTACCAAGGCAGGTCAGAGTGGGGACCAAGAGCGCTTGGTAACCGGAGTATTGTGGCTGACCCGCGTAGGGCTGACATGAAAAATATTCTCAATTCGCGAATAAAACACAGAGAGGAATTTAGGCCATTTGCGCCTTCAATTCTGGAAGAGTTTACTGGCCAGTGGTTTGAACAAGACTATCAGTCACCTTTTATGCAAATGACATATCAAGTTAATCCAAACAAAGTACGTGATATCCCTGCACCAACACATGTAGATGGGTCTGCTCGCCTCCAGACGGTAAACGCTTCTAATAATAGGAAATATTACAAACTCATAAGGAGATTTTACGACTTGACTGGTATTCCTGTAATTGTAAACACTTCTTTTAACGATAATGAACCAATAGTGAATACTCCGAAAGAGGCTATAGCTAGTTTTATGAGGACAAAGATGGATACGTTAGCTATTGGCTCATATTTTGTGAGAAGGAAATAAGGTTCATTCCATTAATTAAATGAATGTATTATTAGTAAATCAATATTATCCACCTGATACTAGCGCTACAGCAGTGATTTTGAAAGAAATAGTCATTGCACTGAGCACGGTATGCAATCCGATTGTAATTGCTGGACGACCTTCATACAATCCTGAGATTAATCTGACCGAATCTGATTTTGCAGATCATGCCCGAGTGTATAGGGTAGGGTCAACAAGTTACGAAAGAACCTTTTTACTAGGACGAATTTTAAATTATCTTTCTTATCTAGTATTAACTCTTATAAAAGGACTTTTTTTGAGTCCTCGACCAGATGTAGTGATTTCAATGACCGATCCACCAATTGCCGGGTTTGTAGGAGCGGTCATTAGTTTTTTCCGACGCGCTTCTTTCATTTACTTCATCCAAGATCTTCACCCTGACCTTGCTCATGCTGCGGGACTCCCTCTGCCTAAATTGCTGGTACAAATCTGGAATTACTGCAATATACGATTATTGAAATATTGTGATTCAATCATCGTTATAGGCGAAGATATGAAAGATATACTGGTTACGTCAAAAGGAATTGATCCAAGTAAAATCCATGTAGTTAGGTCTGGCTCTGTGGAATTTCCGATTCCTACAACCGACGGAACAAGCATAATTAAAGCAATACGTGGAAATTATGATTTCGTTGCAATTCATGCAGGAAATTTAGGATATGTAGGCAATTTTAAACTAATAATCGACACTTTTAGAAAGTTAGATGATCGATCTATAGGGCTAGTATTTATTGGAAAGGGCGCTATGAAAGCCGAGTTAATGGATTACGCGAAAAATTTAGAAAACATAAAATTCCTTGATTTTTATCCATATAATGAATTGAGTCATGTTTATTCAGCGGCTGATTTGCATCTGATCTCCATTAAAATGGGTTTAGAAGGCTTGGTGTTACCAAGTAAATTGTATTCTATACTTAGAGCCGCAAAACCAATTTTCGCTAATGTTCCTGCGTCAAGTGACGTGACAAAAATCATAACTGAGAATCAGTGTGGTTTAGCTACGGATACAGAAGATATATCAGTAATGGCGAAGCAGATTATTGAGTTAAAGGAAAGTGATTCTCTTAATAAAATGTCAATTGCAGCCAAGAAAGCGTCAGAGATGTTTGGCAGGGCTACGGAAATCAGAAAATTTACAAACATAGTTGTCCGACATGAAAACAATTAGAGTCCCATATAAAAGAACATTTGATTTAGTGGTATTAATTACCAGTCACCTTGTAATGGCTCCGTTATGGTTATTGCTTTGGACTGTTATTCCTTTGTTAATAAAAATTGGTGATGGTGGCCCAGTATTTTATTCGCAATATCGTGCCGGTAAATATAATAAACCTTTTTTGTATAGGAAGTTTAGAACAATGGTCCCAAATGCTGAAAATATTGGTTTAGTATGGACCACGTCAAATGACCCTAGGATCACTCCGATTGGGAAATTTCTCAGAAAAACAGCTATGGATGAGTTGCCAGGAGTGTTATCTATCTGGCTAGGAGATATGAGTTTAGTAGGGCCTAGGGCACTCCCATGTCGTGAGCAAGAGATTTTGGAGAAAGAAATTAAAAACTTCGACGATCGCTTAAAAGTTGCACCTGGGTTGACCGGGTTATCTCAAGTTTATAATAAAGAAGATGAAAATAATTTAAAGCTTCGATTAGATATACAATACATAGAAACGATGACGGTTGTCTTAGACATTAAGTTAATTTTAATTTCTGTAAAGAATACTATATTGGCGAGATGGGATGGTCGTGATGGCAAGAAAACTACTGATTAGTTAATTGTTTAGATAAATCACTAGGCTTGTTGACTGGTAGGCCACAGGTATAGTTTTTACATATGTATGCTGTTGGTTTTTCGTTCAACATATCTTTTGAATCAGCTAGTGGTAAATCGTCAAGAATCGTTTCTGAGTTAATGCCCAATATTACTTTATTTGGAATAAAGTTACGGTAAATTTCAGACAATAGATTTGTGGTGTTTTTATCATTAAAATCCCCGGTTATAACAATTTCTTTTGGTGTGTCGATATAAAATTCAACACAATTTAACCACTCTCCTGCAGCAATTGGCGCTTTAGTCATTAATGTCGTAGCAGATTTTATAGAGAGTCGAGTGATATCTCTGATTCGATCATCATCTAGATACACAGCTATTTTTAAGAGCACCTTACAGGCAACGGACGCTCCCGAAGGAATTGCATTGTCTGCAATGTCTCTAGGTCGGACAACTAACTTTTCATGGTCTAGGCTAGTGTCAAAAAACTGTTTCGTTTTATTATCCCAAAATAAATCAATCATCGATTCGGAAAGATTTATAGCTTGTTTTAGCCAAATAGGGTTCAATGTGGTTTCGTGCAAAGATAACAATCCTTCAACAAAAAAAGCGTAGTCTTCAAGGTAGCCATTAAGTTTAGATTGACCATCTTTATATGTTCGTAACAATCTATTTCCATGCATTAAATTATTTAATATGAATTCAGCAGCTTTCTTAGCTATATCACCATATTCTTTGCTATTAAGAATTACAGAGGCTTCGGCAAATGCACTTATCATTAAACCATTCCATGCAGTGAGGATTTTACTATCGGTTTCAGGGCTTACTCGTTCACTTCGGTGTTTCATCAATGGTTCCCGAGCCTGGTTTAGAATGTCTTTGATTACTTGATATTTAGGCTCGTTATATTCTTCAGACACAAGATTCAATATAGAGTTGCCTTCGAAATTGCCTTTTTTGGTTACTCCGTAGTGTTTTATAACCGCTTTGGCAAGTTCTGGTTCTAAGACAGCATTTATTTCATCTACAGTCCATACAAAGTATTGTCCTTCTATGCCGTCGCTGTCTGCATCTTGTGCAGAGAAGAATGCACCTTCGATAGAAGTCATCTCTCTCTTGACATAGTCTAGCGTCTCTTCAACTACGTTTTTGTATAGGTCTTTTCCTGTAACTTGATAAGCATGTAGGTACAATCTGACTAGCAAGGCATTGTCATAAAGCATTTTTTCAAAATGGGGCACCAACCAAACCTCATCTGTGGAATATCTATGAAAACCGCCGCCTAGATGGTCGTATATCCCCCCATATGCCATTTTATCTAGAGTTTTTGTGACTATATCTAAAGATTCATTAGTATTTGTTCTGCTGAAGTGCTTAAGTAGAAATTCGTACGTCATCGGTTGAGGGAACTTAGGAGCACCTATTAGCCCTCCATTAACCAAATCTACTTGCGATTTGATATCAGTAAGTGCCTGAATGACTGTATTGTCTGATATTTCTGTTTCTGAGTCAGGTAACTTACTAAATACCTTGATGTGAGCTATAAGACGATCTGATGCTGATTCGATTTGTTCTCGTTGGTTTTTATATGCGTTTGATACTGCTTCTAATACATTTGGAAACCCGGGCATCCCTTGCCTGTCAACAGGAGGGAAGTATGTACCGCCGTGAAAAGGCTTACCCTCAGGAGTTAAAAATACAGTTAATGGCCATCCGCCCCGACCAGTAATACTTTGCACCGCACTCATATAGATAGAGTCCAAGTCTGGTCTTTCTTCCCGATCAACTTTTATGTTGATAAAGTTTTCATTCATCAAAACTGCAATACCCGGGTTTTCGAAGGATTCTCGTTCCATCACGTGGCACCAGTGACAAGCAGAATAACCGATACTTAATAAGATTGGTTTATTAAGTACTTTTGCGCTTGTCAGTGCTTCGTCCCCCCAAGGGAACCAGTCGACAGGGTTATCTTTGTGTTGTAATAAGTATGGACTAGTTTCTAAAGACAATCTGTTTGGCATTAACACCCCTTCTGTGTTCAATTACTAATTACCACACTATATCACCGAAAAACACACAAAAAATCTAACAGAAATGAAATCACATTCTTTTTAATACATTAATCTTTTAAATAAATGGGATCAAACTAATTCAGTAACAAATATGTTATAAATAAGTGACTATAGTCTGTTTAGACGAGTAAACTTAGCGTGTAAGTTTGGTAGCCATGGATTAAATATAGCTACATATTAAATTTAAGTGCTATAAATTAGTTGATGGTGCCCCAGGCAGGAATTGAACCCGCGACCCACTGCTTAGAAGGCAGTTGCTCTATCCGACTGAGCTACTGGGGCATTATTTAAGGTGAGCTATCGCTGTACACTTTGACTTAATATCAAAATGCCTACAAATTAGCAATCATTTACTATACTTTTAGCTGTATGCACCTTGTACAGGGCCATTTTACCAAATTTATAGCTGTTTAGGTTTTTAATTTTAACTTGGCTAACATCGGATAGGGTAGTGAAATACTGTTGTGTTTTTTACCTTAAATGGTTGGAAATAGCTATTGAAGCACCTGCAACAGCTATTATGGCCCTTAAATCTACGGATTTAGTTTTGGTTATTCTTATAAATAAATAAAATGCTAAAGCTGCAGAGAAGAGCCAGGATCCATCACTAGTGACCTGGCAGGCTACTAAGCGTTTTAAGCGTTGTTTAAGCATTAACGTTACCCTCGTTATGCTCAAGGGAGTGATAACTTCGTGCTTTGACTACAAAAAAAAGAATTCATATTCAATATAATAAATGACTGAAAGTAAATTGAGATATTGTGACACGTAAATTTCGCGTGTAAATAAAGTATATTGAGGTGTATTAGATATGGGCATAATTTTAAACATTTATAATATTGTGCTTAGTAAAAGCCTTGCTGAAAAGTTCTGAAACATATTAGAAAAGAATCAGAAAAGACTTGGATAATATATTGACACTGTATCGATCGATAGTTAGCATGTTTCTATTACACCAAGAATATTTCTTGTGAGGAGGAGTCAAAGGTGAATAGAAAAACAAAGAAAATGGTTGCGGTTGAGGAAAGGTTCCAGCGCCCGTTAGAGAAAATGCTACCTGAACTGGTAACTGAGCAAGGTTTAACAGCGACAGCGGAACAGTTTGGAGTTAGTAAGGCTACGTTAGGTTACTGGTTGCTTAAACTAGGGATTAATGTAAGAAGAGTTGCATTGGCGCCTGGGGAATCAATTGAAGTAAAGAGAGTCAGCTAAACTTTACGTTTATAAGTATAGGAATAAATTCAAACTAGTAAAACTTAATTGTTTCTAGTTTGAATTTATACCCTTCGGTTTTTTATCGCCCGATCTGCTTCCCTCTTTCTATCTCTTTCAATTATTGTCTGCCTTTTGTCATAACGTTTTTTACCTCGAGCAAGACCAAGTTCAACCTTAGCTAACCCGTTTTTTAGGTAGAGTTTTAACGGAACTACAGTAAGTCCTCTCGCTCCAATATTATGAGTTAGTTCGATTATTTGACTGCGGCGCAATAGAAGCTTTCTGGATCGGGTAGGGTTGTGGTTAGAGCTTGCAGCAGCAGCATATCGGGATATGTGCAAATTACGTAACCATAATTCGCCGTTATCAGGATGAGCATATGAGTCAGCTAAATTAGCATTTCCTGACCTAATAGATTTAATTTCTGTGCCCATTAAAACGAGGCCAGCTTCATATGTGTCTATTATTTCATAGTTATATCGAGCCTTTCTGTTTATCGATACGTTATGATTTTTCATGTATTAATGTCGAGGAGATACACCCAATTAAATCTTAGTAATTGTGTTAATCGATACCCTTTCCTCTATGAGTTGCTGTATTTCTTTAAGCGCTGCCTCTAATTGCAATACGTCGGCATCAGTAGGATCTGTAGCAGTTATGTGTATGTCAGGTTCAATGCCAACACCTTGTATCATCTTTCCTTTAGGTGTAAACCATCGTGAAGTAGTTACAAACATACCCCCACCATTACTTAAGGGTCTTAGCATATTTACACTTCCTTTACCAAATGATACATCACCAATGATTGTAGCTCTATTATTATCCTGGAATGCTCCAATCAGAACCTCCGATGCGCTTGCGCTAAACGAGTTACTTAATACAACTAAAGGGATGTCTACATATTTTCCGCCGTCTTTAACCTTCCAATCCGTTCTCCTCTGAGAAGCATCAATCTGGTATGCAATTAACAAATCTTTATTTAAGAATTTGCTTGTTATATCTATAACTGATTGTAATGTCCCTCCTGGGTTATCTCTGACGTCAATGATCAACCCGCTTGCACCATTCTTAATAGCTTTATCTAAAGCAAGAGTAAGCTCATTAGCTGTGTTGTCATGAAAGTTAGTTATGCGTAAATGTGCCACTGAATCCTCAGGAAGGCTTCTTACCAATACGCTGACTAAAGGTATGGTTCCTCTAATAACTTCAATTTCTATTGCATCAATTGCGCCTAAATGTTTTACTAGCAACTTTACTGTACTGCCCTTTGGTCCCCTAATAAGACTTACAGCTTGTAATACGGTATAACCATCTAAGGACATACCATCCACTCCTAGTATTTGGTCTCCAGGTCGTATCCCTGCCTTTTCTGCTGGACTACCCTGAATGGGAGCTACAATTATTAAAACCCCACTACGATTCATAGAAACATGAGCTCCAATGCCCTCAAACTCTCCTTGGAAAATATCATTAGAGTCAATAGCAAAAGCTTCAGGAGGGACATAATTAGTATGAGGATCTCCGAGAGCTATAAGCATGCCGCGAATGGCAGCCTCTGACATGGCCCTTGGGTCTAGTTCAGCACGATCAACATGGTCTTTTGTAAGTATCGCCCAAGCCTCCCATATAATCGTAAGCTCCTTTGCAACATCAGAAGGGGCTTCCAAAGATTCTCCTTGAAATACGGTTTCTGTGAATCCTAAATTATCATCCCCAGCATTTACTTCATTGTTAGTTTCAACATCGTTTATTGAAGATCCTCTATCTACCTCTATGCCGCAACTCAATAAAACGAGCATGACCGTAAGCAGTAAAACAGGCTTTAGCGCAACTCCAATTCTTTTAAGTATTAAGTCAACAAAATTCATTTAAGGACACACCTTTATTCATATAAACCGTTACATAAAATTTTAGCACGATATATATAAGGTGACTCGTGTTGCTTCGATATCTTAAAATAAAGCTAACTTAGGATGGTCTTATATGAACTCGTGGAAAACTTTTCTCTAAACCAGAAAACTTTTCATGCGGATGCAATTCAAGGCAGATAACACCTTGACTATTTGAAATGTTGATAGGTAAGCTGAGCAAAGATGTATGTCATAAAAACTAGAGTGTAATCAAACTGGATCGGTCATGGAAAATTATCAAATAGGCAATATAAAAAAAGTAAATAAGCGTAGAAGTTACCCGTTTCATGAACTTAAACAAGCTCAAACGATAGGGCAGGCAATACATGATGCCAACTCTGGATTCGCAATAGACAGGTTTCTATTAGCTAAGGCTCTTGAAACGACCCCTAAAAGCAGTGGATTTATAATTAAATTAAATTCATCAGCAAGATATGGCATTACTAATGGTGGTTATAATGACCCAAATATCTCATTGACGGAGTTAGGACGGGCTATTGTGTCTGCAAAGAATCCTGAGGAATACCAGCGTGCTTTAGTCGAATGTTCTATTAAGCCAGATGTTTTCAGGGATTTCTACCAACGAATGGATGGAAAGCAGTTACCAGAAGAAAGTTATGCTAAAAATATTCTAGAAAGAGACCATCAAATCGACCAGGAACTATCCAGTGAGTGCTATGGCACAATTGTAGCGAATGGATTACATGCGAAGATAATCGTTGAAGTAAAGGGTGTGATGTACGTTAACCTTGCAGGGGCTTTAGAATCTCAAAACAAGCACAAAATTGAAGAACAGCATGGGGAAGAGAAATATCAAGACAAATCTAGTAGCTACAAAACGGGCAGTGTTTTTATAGGACATTTTGGTGATATGCAGGTATTAAAGGTCATAGAGGACATGTTGTACGAGTTTAATATCAAGTTTCAAGTAGTAAATTTGAAAGAGTTTGATTCAAATCAAATGATTAAGGGAATTAACAAGGAGCTAAAGGAGTGTCAGTCGGGCATAATTATGGCCGGTCCGATTAGCGAAATAGACCAAATCAATGAATTTAAGCTACCTATTATTATTGGAGCAGCTAGCGCTCTATACAATGGGAAAGTTGTATTGGTAGGGAGGAAGGAATTTGTAGGCGATATTGCTAAATTGGGATTAAATGTAGTATATGTAACTGAAGAATCGTCCATTAACCAAATACAAATATTAAGAACCCTTAATAACACCAAGGTGATAAATATCACTGTTTAAACAGGAACAATATCTTCTGTATTTATAATTATATTGAGAGGTTCTTAAAGGAAGAATAATGCTTCGTTGCGAGTGGGTAGGTTTAGATCCTCTATATATTGAATATCATGATAAAGAATGGGGAGTTCCGTTACACGACGATAGAAAATTGTTTGAGTTTTTAGTGTTGGAAGGAGCTCAGGCTGGACTTAAATGGATAACTGTACTGAAAAAGCGAGCAAACTACCATAGATCCATGGCAGGGTTCAATCCGTATGTCATATCGAAATATCAAGACAATGATATTAAACGACTACTCGCTGATGAAGGTATTATTCGTAATCGGTTGAAAGTAGAGTCTTCGATACAAAACGCCAAAGCTGTTATAGAAGTTATTCGAGACTACGGAAGTTTCAATTCGTTTCTTTGGGACAGTATTGGAGACAAGCCGATTGTTAATAAATATAAGTCGTCATCTGAAATACCACCTTACAACGTTACTTCAGAGCAGTTAAGTAAAAAACTCAAGGATAGAGGTTTCAACTTTGTTGGACCTAAAATAGTTTATTCGTTTATGCAGGCAACAGGACTCCTTAATGATCACATCACATCTTGCTACAGACACAAGGATCTTTTATGAAAATACACCCAACTTTACATAATATATATAGTGCGAACCAAGAAGTTAGCCCAAAATGAGTTCTGTAGGACGGCTAGTTCGTTTTAGGAAATGCCCCATTTTTATCAAAACAGTGAGTTTTAAGGGCACTTTTCCAAAAAATATCGTACATTAGTCGACAAACTTAGTAAAAGCGCTGAACGGCCGACACAACCTTAAAAAATATGATTTGATTAACAACGCACACTGCTGTTTGCATTTTGAATGTACCTATGAGGTGAAAAATGGACCTGTTAGATAAAGTAGCCATCGTCACTGGAGGCAATAGTGGTATTGGAGCCGGTGTAACCGATATGTTTGCCAAACACGGCGCAAAAGTGATAATCGCAGATATATCGCTACTTGAATCAGATTCATTAGCAGATAAGCTTCAAAGACAAGGCCATGAGGTGTACGCAATTGAAACAGACGTAACTAAGGTTGAGACTGTCGAATCGATGGTTTCAGAAACTATTAAAAGGTTTAAAACTATCGATATTCTCGTTAACAATGCTGGTGTATGGGCCGCTCAAGGTTTTGTGGATCGGGCTTTTTCGTCGCCAGAAGACTGGGACATCACTTACGAAGTCAATCTCAAAGCGGTGGCAACTGTAACGAATGCCGTGGTTACCCACATGAAAAGCAATTCTAATGGCAAAATCATTAATGTTGCTTCTGTGGGTGGCAAAATCGGCTCCCCTACAAACCCAGCCTATATGGCCTCGAAAGCCGGAACAATTAGCCTGACCAAATCGTCTGCTCTAGAATACGCCAAATTTAATATAAATGTTAATGCGATTTGTCCTGGATTTGTTTGGACTCCCATGGCTATGTCTATTGAAGAGCAACTAGGCAGTAATCATCCTGAATTTACGAACATGACACCTCGTGAGATATATGATTCTCTGGTAGCTGAAAAAATCCCTCTCGGACGAGACCAGACTCCGGACGATATAGGAAACCTCGCTGTTTTTCTGGCTAGTGAATATTCAAGAAATGTAACAGGTCAGGCGATAAATGTATGTGGCGGCTTCAACATGGATTGAGACTATTTTAGTCCTCTAAGATTGTTTGTATGGAGTTCAACAGTTCTGATATTCCTGTTCCGTTTTTAGCAGACACGATGTTCACGGGTGTATCATCATCATTATGAATTCTCTTTGGTGCCAACGTAGATATATCTTCAATACTGGCTGATGATGAAAGCAGATCTGCCTTATTTAGAATTATTATACTTTTACTCTGATTGACACCTAAGTTTTTTAGAACCTCCGTCACTACATTGACGTGCTCTGCCGCATTAGGGTGAGTAATATCCACAACGTGGAGAATCGCAGAGGTTTCACCTATCTCTTCTAGAGTTGCTCTGAATGCCGCCACAAGTGTTGTAGGCAGCTTTTGTATGAATCCGACTGTGTCAGTTATAAGAATTTGTTTTGAATTTGGTAATTGAAGTTTTCGGGTAACCGGATCAAGGGTCATGAAAAGTTTATCCTCTGCTGCGACTCCGGCTTTAGTCAGGGTATTTAATAAAGTACTTTTTCCCGCATTGGTGTATCCAACCAGGCCAACTACCTCTACTCCGCTTCTTCTTCGTCGCTCCCGATACAGATTTCTATGAGTACGTATTGATTTCAACTCTTTCTTAAGCTTTAAAATCCGGTTACGAATTAATCTTCGGTCGGTTTCGATCTGAGTCTCTCCAGGACCTCTTGTACCAATCCCCCCGCCTAGACGCTCAAGATGGCTCCACTGTCCCGCTAATCGTGGTAGTAAATATTCGTGTTGTGCTAAATCCACCTGTAACCGACCTTCGTGCGTTTGGGCACGGGAAGCGAAAATGTCTAATATCAGTGCTGTTCGGTCGATGACTTTTACTTTTTCCAAAACCTTCTCTAGGTTTTGTTGCTGATTGGGATTTAACTCGTCATCGCAGATTACAGTGCTGATAGAATTTTTATCGATTAATTCTTTTAGTTCCTCAAGTTTTCCTTGCCCTAGGTAGTAATGGCTGTGTCGGGACAATTTCTGAGTTAAGGTACCAACAACCACGGCGCCTGCGCTCAATGTTAATTCACCCAACTCTTTCATTGAATCTTGAATAGAAAGATGTGTCTTACGCCCGAATAGATCAACGCCTACAAGTAAAACTCGTTCTGGACCATGGTTGGTATATACCAAACGTTCCTTATGAGACTCTCTACGATTTCTAATTCGAGCTATGAGTTCACTTCCTTTTATCTATTTGGTATGTCTAACGCTTTTAAGCGAGCTAAACCACGTTCCATATCATTGTCGTTTATTGTTAGTGAAAGCCTAATATAGCCCTCTCCTGAAGGTCCATACCCACTTCCAGGGGTGACTACAATATCTGCTTCATCAAGGAGCAGTGATGTGAAGGTAGCTGAATCATATCCTGCTGGCACAGGTGCCCATACGTACAAACTTGCTTTTGGTGGATCTACTTGGATCCCGATAGAATTTAAAGTCTCCACAACTTTATTCCTTCGAGATTCATATATATCGTTACGTTCACGAACTTGATTATCATTCATATTCAATGCTTCAATGGCCATATATTGAATGGCTTGTGGTATACCCGAATCGATGTTTGATTTTACTGTCATTAAAGCCTGAATCATTTTAGCGTTACCAACCGCCATACCTACTCTCCATCCGGTCATGTTGTAGCTTTTGGATAATGAATGGAATTCGATTCCAGCTTCCATTCCTCCTTGGCAGTTCAACATGCTTGTGGGTTTGTAATCATCGAAGTATGTCTCTGTATAAGCTGCATCGTGTAGTAAAGCAATGTCATGTTTTAATGCAAACTCGACAGCTGATTTAAAAAAAGATTGGTCAGCGATGGCGCCGGTGGGATTGTTTGGATAATTTATCCACATCACCTTTGCTTTTGAGGCTATTTCATCGGAAATCGATGATAGATCTGGGAGCCAGTTGTTAGCCGGAGTTAGTGGCATCCATTCACATTCTCCTCCTGCAAACCAAGTACCGACAGAATAAACTGGGTATCCGGGGTCTGGAACAAGAGCAATATCGCCGGAGTCAATAAAACATAAAGAGGCATGAGCTATTCCTTCTTTTGCGCCAATCAAAGGCAATATCTCAGTATCGGGGTCTAATTCTATTCCAAATCGACGATGATACCATTGGCTCATTGCTAAACGTAATTCAGGTAATCCATCCGTTTCTGGGTACCGATGATTGGTTGAATCGAGGGATGCTTCAGCAAGTTTAGCTATAATAGAATCAGGCGTAGGTATGTCTGGGTCGCCAATTCCAAAACTTATAACATCAGCCCCTTCAGCCTTCTTTTTTGCTATTTTCCGGCTGATTTCGACAAATAGATATGGAGGAACCCTGTTAATACGCTGAGCAAACTTCATTTAAATCCTCTTTTTTTGTTTATTTTAGGTTATAGGTTCCGTTAAAAACCGTTGCGATTGGGCCTTGCATTGTTACATGAGAACCTTCTTCCCAGTGTATCTTAAGTTTGCCGCCCGGTAATTGGACTGTAACACTATTATTGACTAAGCCCTTTTTTACCGCGATTACAGCAGCTGCACACGCGCCTGTTCCACAAGCTAGAGTCTGTCCCGATCCACGTTCCCATACTCGCAGCGTTATTAAATCGCGACTTAATATATTTACAATCTCAAAATTCACCTGTTCAGGGAACAAAGGGTGGTTTTCAATCTTTGGCCCTAAATGTGCTAAGTCAACGTCGCTAATTGGTGTATCCAGGATTGATACAGCATGTGGGTTTCCAATAGACAAAGCTGATACAGCAAAATGCTGATCGTCAATTTCCAAAGCATAGTCCTCTAGTGCATCATATCCTTCAAGAACGAATGGTACTTCTGAACTTAGAAATCTAGGGTGCCCCATATTTACTGATGCCGCTACCATCTGATCATTTTCCCAAATGGGAGTAACCCCGAGAGTTCCAGAGGCAGTTTCAACCGAAAACGAGTCTGAATCCCTGTTAAGCAGCCCGATACTTACACCAAATGAAACAAAACAGCGTAATCCGTTTCCGCACATCTTGCCTTCGGATCCGTCGAGATTATACATTTGCATTCTAATATCAGCGTCGCTGGAATCGAATGCAACTATTAACCCATCAGATCCTACTCCAAAATGACGATTGCTGATTGATACAGCGAGTGAACTCCAATTTAACGTGGAATTCCTGCCATCTATAAATACATAGTCATTGCCTGCCCCATGCATCTTTGTAAATTTTATTGTTGTATTAGATTCAGAGTTCATCAGACTATTTTATATAAATTAATCTTTACTAGCATGCAGTTTTAATTGGTCATTAAGGTATTGATCTGCCTGATTATGTCCTTCATTAGAGCTTTTAAACCAACTAACCCAATCAGCCTTTCGTAGCCATACGTATTGATTTCTAGCAAGTTTATGAGTTTTGGTCTTAATCTTTTTGATTACACCTTCCAGTTCTGAGTTAGATAGTAGATGTTCTATTATCTCGACATATCCTATGCTCGACATGGATGGCATAGTAGCATCGTATCCATTATCAACAAGTTTTTGAACTTCTCTAACCCATCCATCAGAAATCATCTTATCGACTCGTTGATCGATCAACTTATACAGCTCTTCTCTGGAGGTTGTAAATGCCACTGAGTAAGCCCGAATGTTGTTATCCTCTGCTATGTTAGATACATGTTCTGGTTGATATTTTTGTATTTCCAACGCTCGAATAACTCGTCTAATATTCCTGTAATCGATTGCCTCAGCCGTTTTCGGGTCTTGTACAACCAGATCTTCGTAAATTGAAAGTGGTCCGTGTGTTTTAGCTTTTTCCTCCAGTTGCTTTCTGAATTCTTTATCTGGTTTAACTTTTGGTACATTCCAGTTGTTTATCAGGGCGAATACATATTGGCTTGTACCTCCGACCACAATTGGTAGATTTCCTCTATCTATAATCTCATGGATTTTGGCCTCTGCCATTTCCAGAAAATTGGCTAAACCGTATTCCTGATCAGGATTCAGAGAGTTTATTAAGTGATGAGGAACCACTTCAAGATCATTGTCATTTGGAGTTGCAGTTCCAATATTAAGACCTTTGTATATCTGTCTGCTATCGGCGCTAATTATTTCACCGCGGTGAAATTTAGCAAATTCTAATGCAAATTTAGATTTACCTATCCCCGTGGGTCCTAAGATGCATATCAAAGGGATTAAACTCATAAATACTTACGCTCCAGGTGTTAATCAGTTAAGTGAGATCAGAAGCGATTCGTAATATCTCAGTAAATCCTTCAGAGTTTAGACTGGCTCCGCCAATTAGGGCTCCGTTCACATTTGGCTTTCCAAGAAAGTCAGCAATATTATCTTCCGTGACGCTTCCACCGTAAAGAATTGGGGTTTTTGAGACCTGTTCGGTGCCAAAAATTGAACCTAGTTCGTCCCTTATAAACTTGTTAATGTTTTCCGCATCATCTGGTGATGCGGCAGTTCCTGTGCCTATTGCCCACACAGGCTCGTAGGCGACTATTATGTTGCCAATATCTGTGATATTTCTGAAAGAGCTTTTTATCTGATTTCTAATAACATTTTCAGTTAATCCATTCTGTCGATCTAAAGATTGTTCTCCCACACAAACTATAGGCCTTAGTCCACAGGCGATTGAGACAGAAAGTTTTTCATTAACGAATTCATGAGTCTCACCGAACAATAGTCTGCGTTCTGAATGTCCCAACAATACATAGGAGCAGAAATCTTGAAGCATCGCTGCTGAAACCTCTCCTGTAAAAGCTCCATTTTGAGCGGAATGCATATTTTGGGCTCCCAATTTGACAGAAGTGTTCCTTATCAGTCTAGAGGCTGATGGAATCGAAAGGAATGGAGGAAAAACCACACATGTAACCGAACTAACTGGTGGGATGTTTTTCAATATTTCTGTGATCAGGTAATCGGACTCAGATACGGTTTTATTCATTTTCCAATTTGCTGCCACTACTGTTTCAGACATCTATAAATACCTCGCTTATACTAATGAGAAACTTACTGTTATGAGCCAAATTTTTTCAGCTTGCCTGCGTGTGCTAATGCCAACATCATAATTGACTTAGCTTTAATTAAACCTATAGAACCACTTCTAAACGCCTTTTCTGAGAAACTCCCCTCCCCGTCTCCTTTGGTGAAATTAGTGTTAATTAAAAATGGTACGGAGTGCCAGCTATGAGCAGCCAAATCAGCTGGTGTGGAGTGATCGCCCGCTATTACGAGAACATCTGCTCCGATATCTATAATGTCAGGAATGAATTTATCAAACTCTTCTAGGGCCTTAACTTTTGCCTTTCTATCTCCATCCTCTCCTGCGGCGTCAGCAGGTTTATAGTGAAGGAAAAAGAAATCATGTTTATCTATTTTAATCACTGACTTTAGTGATTTAAGTTCGGCTGGAAAATTTGTATTCTCCCTGGCAATTTCCATGCCAGTTAGTTTAGCTAAACCTAAGTACATTGGATATGCAGCAATACCAATTGGGTCCAATTTGTAAGTTTTTTGCATAGATGGAAAACTGGGCACTTTCGAAATTCCTCTGAGCAATATCATGTTTGCATGGTGATTGTCTTTCAATAAATCTCGACTTTGACTTACAAAACTGTTGATTGCATTAGCTATTATTGTTGTTTCAGGGTAAGTTGGCTCAGATGTAAGGGATTTTAATCCATTTAACCCTGGGTCAGTATCCGATACAAAAGGGTAGTAATTAGGGACTTTGTTTTCACCCGTTAAAACTAATAGAAATCGATGGTCTCTAATTAACTGAACATCTGTTTTGAAGTCTGTAACCGATATATCGGTTAGCTTTTTAACTAGACTAGAGCTTACCTTTGAAGTGATTCGATTTGCCCTTCTATCTGTGATCACACCATCTGACCCTGAGATTGCGAAATTACCTCGTATCGCTATTTGATTAGCATTTAGTTCTAATCCCAAACCTAACGCCTCTAATACGCCCCTGCCCACCTGGTATTTAATCGGATCGTAACCAAATAATGCTAAGTGACCTGGGCCTGAACCCGGTGTTATTCCGTGCTCAACTGGTATTGATAGACCGCATGCACTTTCATTAGCCAGTTTGTCTAGGTTGGGAGTGACCGCGTCCTCTAATTCAGACTTATTAGTGGTATTATCAAAATATCCCCCTAGTCCATCTATAACGACCATCAGGATTTTAGAGGAAGTTTTTCTGGTTAAGTTTTCTATCCCTGGAAAGTCAATCATTTTTTAATATTGCCTCGACTGCGGGTAAAGCTTTACCTTCTAAATACGCTAAAGTTGCTCCACCTCCTGTGGATACATGCGTTACGTCATCATTCATGTTAAGTTTTGATACCACATCTGCGGTTGAGCCCCCCCCTACCACTGTAGTGCCATCTTTTAAACCTGCAATTGCTTTGGCTACATTTATAGTACCAGAAGAAAAGTTCTTCCATTCAAATACCCCCATAGGGCCGTTCCATATTACGGTAGAAGACTCGGAGATAGTAGCAGCATATTTTTCTGTGGTTCTTGGACCTACATCTAATATGATCATGTTCTCTGGTATGGAGTCGACATGGGTAACCTCGAAATTTGCGTCTGCATGAAATCTGTCAGCAACGATAACGTCCGTTGGAATTATTAGTTCGGCTCTGATCCTGTCATTTTCCATGAGGTCCCTGACTTCTGAGAGTCTATCGTCTTCGTATTTAGATGCTCCTACTCCGAAGCCTTTTGCTTTAATAAAGGTTGCTGCCATACCCCCACCAATTATGATGGTATCTACTATTTTAGATAAGTTTCGCAAGACCCCCATTTTATCTGATGCCTTCGCTCCTCCAATAATAGATGTCATCGGCCTAACAGGATTGCTCATCAGTTTACCCAGAATGTCCAGCTCTTTTTGCATTAAAAAACCTATATAGGAAGGTATGTAGTGTGTGATTCCTTCAGTGGATGCATGCGCCCGATGAGCTACTCCAAAGGCATCATTTATGTATACATCTGCAAGATTTGCGAGTGCTCGGGATAGGTTTTGGTCGTTTTTTGTCTCCCCTGCCTCAAATCGAATATTCTCTAACATTGATACTGATCTATGGGGTGATTGGTTTATTTGTTTTTCTACATCCTTACCTTTACAACTAGGTAGTTGCAATACAGGTTTATCGAGAATCTCGCTAAGTCGGGTTGTTATTGGCATCATGGAAAATTCATTGTCAGAACTGCTATCTGGTCGTCCCAGATGAGATAAAAGGACAACTTTGCAATTTCTGTTTAGAAGATATTCAATTTGAGGAATACTAGCTAAAATTCGACTGTCATCAGCAATGTTTGTTGTGCCTGGATCCATAGGCACGTTGTAATCGACTCGAACAAGAACGGTCTTGTCCTTAATATCATGTCGTTTGATTGACTTGCTATTAAAGTTGGTTTTAGTCAATTTTAGTTAAGATTTTTGCATATGAACTTAGCAATTCGAGGTCGAAATCGATGTCTGATACTGCTTTAAAAGCGTTATCAATAAAATCGTTTAAAGTCTGTTTTGCGAAGTCTTTCCCACCTAAGTCAGAGACTAGCTGACGAACATTTTTTACATCGTCAGGATCTAATACACGTTTAAAATATATTTCACCCAACTTACGCTTATGTGATATGTCGGCGTTATTTATAGCTGCAATAATTGGTAAAAGTTTCTTTTTATTTAAGACCTCTTCTGAAGGCCTATCGTTGATGTTGCTACTGTTGGTTGGGTTTCCATATAGTTCTTTGATGTCATCAGCAATCTGCATCGCAACCCCAATGTTCCTACCAAATTCAGCAAACTGGTCATCCAAATTTCCCTTAGTACTTAACATCGCTCCCAGTCGCATTGCCCCTGCCATTATTGATCCATTTTTTGCTTTCGCCATTTCCAAGTATTGTTCAACACTAAGGTCGATCCTCTCCTGAGCTTCTAACTCGATAAATCTACCTTCGCACATTGTTAATGCTGCATTATCAATAACCTTTGTTGCATTGAAAACTAAACTCGAATCAATGTTTTTATCAGTAAGATTCAGGATTACCAGTCTAGCCAATGCATGTAAACCATCTCCAGCATTTATAGCTTGAGCTGGTCCCCAAACCCACCATACTGCATCTCTATCATTTCTTATTGGTCTACCAGCTTGAATGTCATCATGTATCTCTGCAAAGGTAGCCAGCATCTCAATTGCTGAGCCGGCGGATACCGCAGCAGAATTTTCGCTGATTGAGTTATCTAAACTGTTTGCAGCGACTAGGCATGCTAATCCATATCTACGTAAATTGTGCAGATCGTTTGTAGCACTGGCAATAAAATCTTCGCCGGGCTTACCTGTCCAACCAAAATGATAGGACATCAAATTATAAAGCCCCATCTGTCGTGACGATATCGCAGCAGAGATATCTTCGTTAATCCACGAGTTTAGTTTTGTGAGTTGATTGTTATTTTGAAGTACCAATATTTTGTCCAGCGTATATTTTAATTTTAATAATGATTATCTAATTATGATAAATCTAGTTTATGTAATTCCAATGTCGATTTTAATTCTCTTTTCTCTACTGCTCCATGACGAAGTATACGTGCTGGCATTGTGCTTAGGTCAAGGACTGTAGAGGGCAAACCTCCTAGTGTTGTGGTGTTTTTGTATATAAAATCAAGCTTGTGACCTAAAGATAATTCAACTTGTTCGCTGGATATTGCTGGAGATTCACCTGACAAATTTGCACTTGTGCCAGTTATAGGGTTGCCTAAGTCTCTGATAACAGATCTTATGAAATCAGAGTTTGGAATTCGAATAGCTATTGTGTCCATCTCTGGAGATATATTTGGAGCTAATGTTTTTGCCCTTTTTAACACTATAGTTAATCTACCAGGCCAATATTGCTTGACTATTAATTCCAAAACATCGGGTTGATTTATAGTGTATTTCTCTACATCTGAAAAATCAGCTATTAAAATTGGTATTGCGCTTGAATTAGAACGACCTTTGATTTCAAAGACTTTATTAACTGCGGTTTCGTTAGACGCATCAGCAGCTAAACAAAAGAGGTTATCTGTAGGTAATGCAGCTACTCCACCGTCTCTTAAAATATCTACAATTTTATTCATTGAATTATTAATGCATTAAGCCTTGTGACATCGGCTCTTTTTACTGTCCTACAAATTGACGAAAGTATAGCATAAGTGTTAATTTAGAATCTGCCTTAGCATGGTTAAAAACACAGAATCTGACATAATCTCGAATCATGGCCAAAATCATGACCATCAGAGTGAAAACTCTGTTGGCGAGTCGCGGCGATTAACTGCTAGTGATGATCTGGAAATATCCACTTACTTAGAGATTGCTGAGGAAAAGCGTGGTAAAACCCCGCTCCCAACCTCACAGAAGCGATTACATCGAGAGTCAATCATCATAGTTGATTTTGGTTCTCAGTACAGCCGCTTGATCGCTAGACGGGTCAGAGAAAGCCAAGTGTACTCAGAAATCGTTTCTCACGATACAGACTGGGAAAGTATTGAATCATTGCAACCGAAGGGTGTGATACTTTCTGGTGGCCCTTCAAGCGTATATGATGCCGATGCACCAATGGCTCCAAGTTGGGTTTTTGATAAAGGTCTTCCAGTGCTGGGCATATGTTATGGCATGCAAGTGATTGCACATCAATTGGGTGGCTCTGTGGCTTCCTCAAACAAACGTGAGTACGGCCATTCGGTTGTGTATCAAGATTCCAAAGCAGATCCCCTTTTCAGTGGGATTTCTAAATCAATGCCAGTTTGGATGAGCCATGGCGATAGAATTAATGAATTGCCGCCTGGGTTTAAGGCTATTGGATATTCTGATAATTCGCCTATAGCAGTATTTGTAGGAGATAAGGCGAAATATGGAATTCAATTTCATCCTGAAGTTGTTCATACACCAGAAGGACAGCAGTTAATTCAGAATTTTCTTTATAAAATTTGTGGAGTGAAGGGTTTATGGACACCTTCTAATTTTGCCACTCGTGCGATTCAGGACATTAAAACAAAAGTAGGCAGAGGCAATGTAGTATGCGCTCTTTCTGGGGGGGTTGATTCGTCGGTTGCTGCTACTTTAGTACACCAGGCAATTGGAGATCAATTAACGTGTATATTTGTAAATAATGGGTTACTTCGCAGAGAAGAATCGGATCGTATTTTATCAACCTTTAAAAAACACTTAAAAGTTAATCTAATTTATAAAGATGCTACAAAAGAATTTCTGGGAGCTTTGGAAAACATAAGTGACCCTGAGGAAAAGAGAAAAATAGTTGGAGAACAGTTTATTAAACTGTTTGAGCGTGAAGCTAAAAAGCTAGGTGATGCCGATTATTTGTGTCAAGGGACTTTGTACCCTGATGTAATCGAAAGCGAGACCAATGAGTCGAAAGTATCGGTGAAAATAAAAACTCATCACAACGTAGGTGGACTTCCAAAAAACATGCAATTAAAACTCATTGAGCCATTAAGATATTTGTTTAAAGATGAAGTTCGTAAAGTTGGATTAGAGCTGGGCCTGTCGAAAGAACTCGTCAACAGGCAGCCGTTTCCTGGCCCTGGACTTGCAATTAGAATTATAGGACATGTGACTAAAGAAAAATTGGATATTTTGCGATCGGCTGACTGGATAGTGATGGACGAAATTAAGGGGAACGGCTTGTATGAATCACTTTGGCAAAGCTTTGCTGTTTTAACTGATACCAAGTCTGTAGGCGTAGTTGGAGACCATAGATCATATGGATATACGGTAGCGATTCGAGCAGTAACAAGTGACGATGCCATGACTGCTGATTGGGCTCGACTACCTTATGATGTGCTATCCGTTATTAGCAACAGAATATGTAATGAGGTTGATGGAGTTAGCAGAGTTGTCTACGATATAACAAGTAAGCCTCCTGGGACTATCGAGTGGGAATAGTTAAAAAAATTGGATAGTACTTCTATAGGAACACCCCTTTCCGTCAATTCAACAAAAATCATGATGCTTGGTTCAGGAGAGTTGGGTAAAGAAGTCATTATTGAACTACAACGACTTGGAGTAGAGGTTGTATCAGTAGATCGGTATCCAGATGCGCCTGGCATGCAGGTTGCGCATCGCTCCTACGTAATCAATATGCTGGATGGCCAAGAATTGCGATCTATTATTGAAAAAGAAAGTCCAACTCTTATTGTCCCAGAAATTGAAGCCATAGCTACTTCCACGCTAGTTGAATTAGAGAAAGAAGGTTTTAAAGTTACCCCGAACGCTATGGCAGTAAGGTTAACTATGGACCGCGAAGGTATTAGAAGGCTGGCTTCTGAGACATTAAATATTAAAACTTCTCCATATAGATTTGCTGAAACTGAAGAAGAATACTTTGAGGCCATAGACGATATAGGAGTTCCTTGTATAGTGAAGCCAGTGATGTCGAGTTCAGGCAAAGGCCAATCAACCGTGCATTCTAAAAATGATGCGATCAAGTCATGGGAATATGCAAAAAGTGGAGCTCGCGGAGAAGCGAACAAAGTTATTGTGGAAGGTTTTATTGATTTCGATTATGAAATCACACTACTAACTATTCAACATATTAACGGTTGTTCTTTCTGTGAGCCTATTGGCCATAGACAAGAAAAGGGAGATTATCAAGAATCATGGCAACCTCAGCCAATGAGTGAAGGGGCCATTAAAGAAAGTCAAAGGATTGCTGAATTAGTTACATCTAAATTGGGAGGCAAAGGCGTTTTTGGAGTGGAGTTATTCATTAAAGGTGATGATGTTTATTTTAGCGAGGTAAGTCCCCGTCCACATGATACAGGTATGGTTACTCTTATTAGTCAAGATTTAAGCCAATTTGCTCTTCACACTCGAGCCATTCTCGATTTGCCCATTCCTAACATAAACTTAAGAAGTCCTGCTGCGTCTGCTGTCATCTTAGTCAAAGGCAAATCAGATTCTGTATCGTTTCATAATCTTGACAAAGCATTGGAGCAAGAAGACACACAAATTAGATTATTTGGTAAACCTCAAGTTGAGGGAGAGAGAAGGATGGGTGTCGCATTAGCCCTTGGATCAGATATTGCAGAAGCTAGAACTAAGGCAACATCGGTAGTCAATATGATTGACTGCCAGTTGAAGTGAAAACATGATGGATTTGGTAGGAACAGAATTTCAGATAAAAGTGTGGGAAGAGTTATCTAAAATACCGTTTGGTGAAACTAGAACATATAAAGATGTTGCTGAAGCAATTGGTCACCCTCAATCAAGTAGAGCTGTTGCAAATGCTTGTGCTAAAAACCCTTATCCGATAGAAATCCCTTGTCATAGGGTAATTAGATCCGATGGAAGTTTGGGTGGATATAGTGGTTCGGGTGGAGTCGCTGCAAAACAAGAATTGTTGTTTAACGAGAAAAGAGACAAAATAATATCTAGGAGTTGAATTTGAATATAGGTAAATTAGGGGTCTGGTACTTTTTTGACAAACTTTCTGCGACGGAATCTGCGAAAGCAGCTAAACGGATTGAAAATTTAGGGTATTCAACTCTATGGATCCCAGAAACCATAGGCAAAAGTCCTTTCGTTCAAAGTTCATGGTTGTTAGCTAACACAAAAACGTTAAATTTGGCGACCGGAATTGCTAATATATACCATCGTGAACCTGGGGTGACAGTAGCGGCTCAAAAATCCCTTGCTGAACAGTCGAATAACAGGTTTTTACTAGGCATCGGCGTATCCCACTCCAGAATTGTTGAAGACATCAGAGGATTAAAATACGGACCTCCGCTATCGACAATGAAGAGATATTTGGCCGCAATGGAAGAAGCTCCTTACACTGGAGCTAAACCCACTGAGGAACCACCGATAGTTATCGCCGCTTTAGGGCCCAAAATGTTGGAGTTAGCCTCAGAAAAAACTAATGGAGCTCATCCCTATTTCACATCCCCTGATCACACTGAAATAGCTCGAAAGATTATGGGTGACAATTCTTGGTTGTGTGTAGAACAAAAAGTCATCTTAGAGACAGATCCACGAAAAGCTAGAGAGTTGGCGAAGCCTGTTGCGAACACATATAAAGATCTGCCCAATTACAGGAATAATTGGATCAGAATGGGTTTATCAGAAGATGATATCGATAATATGAGTGACAAATTCATAGATACTACTTTTGCCTGGGGCACAGAGCAGAATATACGCAGGCGTATTGACGAACACTTCGATGCAGGCGCAAATCATGTGTCTATTCAACCAGTAAACACAAACGGAAAACTTTCTGAACTGGATTGGGATTGCTTGGAATTACTATCTCCTAATTCATAATGAATGAAGGTAACTAATAAGTTAAAAATAAGTGAACTATTAACTAATGACGAGTAAGGGAAAAACTAACGTACTGTTGCTTGGTAATGGAGGAAGAGAGCATGCGATTGCATGGAAATTAGCTCAAAGCCCTCATTTAGATAAACTTTTGATAGCTCCTGGCAATGCAGGGACGGCTGAAGTTGGCACTAATGTACAAATTTCTTTAGAAGACCCAATAAAGTTGTTGGAGTATGCGCAGAGACAGGCAATCGGACTGACGGTCGTAGGCCCTGAGGCTCCATTAGCTCTAGGTGTGGTAAATATTTTTAGAGAGGCTGGGTTGCCTATTTTTGGACCTACTAGAGAAGCTGCAATGCTTGAGACTAGCAAGGCATATGCTAAAGAAGTTATGGTCGCATCAGGGGTTCCAACAGCTAATTATCAAGTATTCACAGAGTATGAAACTGCCGAAGATGCCATATCAAACTGGGATTTTCCATTGGTAATTAAAGTGGACGGATTGGCGGCTGGTAAAGGCGTGATAATTTGCGAAAACAATGAAGAAACACTAGCTACTCTTAAAGAAATTTTCATTGATAACAAATTTGGTGGGGCCGGCCAAAAAGTTTTAATTGAAGAGTTTTTAATTGGACAAGAGATAAGTGCGTTTTCATTTGTAGATGGAGAAAATGTATCTCCTATTATTGGGGCTACGGATTATAAACGAGCATATGATGGTGATAAGGGACCTAATACGGGCGGGATGGGCAGCTACTCCCCTCCAAAGATTTGGAACAAAGATATCGAAAACACAATTAAAAAAAATGTGTTTGAACCGGTAATAGGTTATATGAGAAGTATTGGAAATCCATACACTGGAGTTTTATATGCCGGTTTGATTGTTACATCTGATGGGATTAAAGTATTAGAATTCAATTGTAGATTTGGAGATCCTGAAACCCAAGTACTATTGCCAAGAATGGAGACTGATCTCTTGAGTGTAATGCAACACGTAGCGATGTCAGGAATATCTGGCGTTGATATTAAATGGGATCCAAGGCCATGCGTTGGACTGGTTGTTGCATCTGATGGATATCCGGCCTCATACAATGTAGGTAAAAAAATTAAAGGGTTAGATCAAACTGATACTTTAGTAAATATATTTCATGCGGGAACTTCTTTATTAGGAGATGAAACATTGACTAGTGGTGGAAGAGTTTTAGCAGTAACAGCTATGAGTGATAGTTTTGAAAATGCTCGTGAATTAATTTATAAAAATGTTGAACAAATAGATTTTGAAGGTATGATTTACCGGAAAGATATCGGGTCCGGTCTATGATGCGATTAAGGATTTTGGAAAATACTAGAAATAAATGATAATAATTTTAGTGAGGACTACTATAAATGGCTAATGTAGCAATATTAATGGGCAGTGAATCAGACAGGCCTGTAATGAAGGGAAGCGAGGATGTGCTGGATCAAATGGGAGTTGATTATGAGACTCACGTGATATCAGCACATAGAAACCCAGAACAGTTGATGCAATACGTCCAAAATGCGAGAGACAGAGGGATTAAAGTGTTCATTGCAGGAGCTGGAGGCGCAGCAGCTTTACCCGGTGCGATTGCCTCTTGGACATCGTTACCCGTAATAGGAGTTCCCATAGCATCCAGCGAACTCAAGGGCGTTGACTCGTTGTACGCTATAGTTCAGATGCCACCTGGAATACCTGTCGCTAGCGTAGCGATTGGTTCATGGGGAGCAAGAAATGCAGCCTATTTGGCCACGCAGATACTCGGATTAAATGACGAGAAGGCACGTGAAGCATATGACTCTTATCGTAACAGCCTAAAGAATAAATCATGATACCTCGGTATACACGAGATAAAATGGGCGCGATTTGGACCCAAACGGCGTCATACGACAGGTGGCTATCAATTGAAAAAGCAGCCTGTGAAGCATGGTGTGTTGAGGGATTAATACCTAAAACAGATTTGGAAAAATTAAGTAAAGCAACTTATGACATTGCTATTTTGGATGATGTTCTAAAAGAAACTAAGCACCCGATGACTGCGTTCTTGAAGTCTATGACCGATCATCTAGGGGAAGAAGGCAGATGGATTCATCACGGATTAACAACATCCGATGTGTGGGATACAGCAACTGCCATGCAACTTAGAGATTCCGCTGAATTATTGTTGATGGAGGTGGATCGTTTAATTGAGGTTTTGTATTTAAAAGCCTTAAAGTATAAAAACACGCTAATGATGGGAAGAACTCATGGCGTGCATGCTGAACCGATTACTTTTGGTCAAAAGTTGGCTATATGGTGGGATGAAATGAGGCGTCATCGAACCAGATTGGTAAATGCAAAGGATATGATTTCAGTCGGCAAATTGTCTGGGCCTGTTGGAACGCATGCTACGGTTCCTCCTTCAATTGAAAATTCAGTTTGTAAGTTGCTTGGTTTAGAAGTCGCGCCATTTTCAAACCAGGTTATACAAAGAGACAGACATGCTCAGTTTGTAACTACTTTGGCACAAATTGCTGGATCCCTTGAAAAATTTTCTACAGAAATAAGAGGACTACAAAGAACTGAGATTAGAGAGGTTGAGGAGCCTTTTGGAGTAGGACAAACTGGATCTTCCTCAATGCCACATAAAAGAAATCCAGAATTAACTGAGAGGATCTGTGGCCTGGCTCGACTAATTCGTGGATACTCGGTTACATCAATGGAAAATGTAGCTTTATGGCATGAAAGAGATATTAGTCATTCTTCAAACGAGAGGTTGATATTACCGGATTCCTGCATTGCTCTTGACTATGTACTTGACTTGATGACACATGTAATTAGCAACATGACTGTTCACACTGATCGTATGAGATCAAATCTTGAGGGATCCCATGGAGTTGTATTTTCTCAACGTCTCCTGTTATCTTTGGTAGAGGCTGGATCGAAACGAGAAGTAGCATATAAAATCGTTCAACGGATCTCTCAACGAGCCCTGGATGAAAACTTAGAGCTGTACGATCTAGCTTTACAAGAGCCTGAAGTAGTTAATGCCATTGGATCGGATCTGCTGCAAGAGATATTTAATTATAATCACTACATTAGACATATTAATGAAACTTTCATAAATGCTGGCATTAAATAAAACAAAAATAAAATTTAGAAAGATTAAAACAAAATGACCACTATAATAAAAACTGATTTACCCAATCCTGTGTATTCAGGGAAAGTGCGAGATACATATTCACTTGGAGATGATCATTTCTTAATGATAGCTACGGATCGCATTTCTGCTTTTGATGTGGTACTACCAAACGGGGTTCCAGATAAAGGCGCAGTATTAGCACAGATTTCAATATTTTGGTTTAATTTGACAAAAGATTTAATCCCTAATCATTTTGAAAAATTTGCAATGGACAGGTCAGATTTAAACTTAGATAGTGAAATAGCTAGACGTGCAATGGTAGTGCGTAAAGCTGACCGGATAGACGTTGAATGCGTGGTTAGAGGTTACATTACCGGCTCTGCATGGAAGGAATATTTAGTTGAAGGTACGGTTGGTGGAGTTAAAATGCCATCAAACTTAAAAGAGGGCGATCGATTCCCCGAGCCTTTATTTACTCCTACAACCAAAGCGGAAGAAGGACATGATGAACCAATGACCATTAAGCAGATGGAAGATATGGTTGGAGTTGAGGTAACTCGTGAATTACAAGATTACACAATTTCGTTATATGAGTATGGAAGAAACTATGCCGAAGCAAAAGGCATCATCATTGCTGACACTAAAATGGAGTTCGGTTATATAGATAATAGGATAGCTTTAATAGATGAATTCCTTACTCCTGATTCAAGTAGATTTTGGGATGCTGAGTTTTATGAACCGGGCAAGTCATTACCTAATTTTGATAAGCAATTTGTAAGAGATTGGTTAAATGATCAAGGATGGAACCATGAACCTCCGGCTCCAAGCTTGCCTTCAGAGATTACAGATAAAACTAGGGAGCGCTTTCTGCTTGCTTTTGAGCGTTTAACGGGTCAAAAGATCCGTTAATAATTACGCGATTTCGTATAAAATCAAGTTTTAAAATTGTTTATAGGAACGAAGAAATTTTATGGTATCTGAAAATAAACCCAAGAAAACTAAACGGATTACAGCAACTCAGGCACGTGCGGCTAGGAGATCTAGAAGCGCCCTTAAAAAGAATTGGTGGAAATCGATAGGTTTTGGCTTAATAATACTAGTTGCTATTGCTTTTATAGTTTCTTTATTTTTGCCTGGATTACCTTTTGCTCAAAATTCTTCTTCTACATCTACAAATAACAATGATGGAGGGCCCGGGCAATTTTATAGCAGTCAAGGTAGAGACCATATCGACCACAATGAACCACACCCTGCTTACAGTTCTTACCCTGCTACCTCTGGTTGGCATTATAGTACTGCTATGGGTACTACATTTAATTACGATGAAGACTTACTAGCTCCAGCATTGTGGGGTATATATGAAGAAGAATTACCAGATGAAGTACTTGTTCATAATTTAGAACATGGCGGTATTAGAATACATTATAATTGCCCGGAAAGTTGTACGGAACTTATAAATCAATTAAAAGACATGACGAAGCTGGGAAGAAAAATCATAATTTCTCCATACTCGTCTATGGAAAGTAAAATTGCGCTAGTTGCCTGGAACTATTTAGATGAATTTGATGAGTTTGATGAAATGAGAATCAGAGAATTTATAGCTGTGCATGAAAGCTCAGAAAATGCTCCTGAATGGCAGGTGCCATAGAAAATTGATTTCAGCCAAGATTCATGTAACTTTAAAGCCAACAGTTAATGACCCCGAGGGAATTACTGTACAAAATGGGCTTCACTCGCTCGGATTCGATATGGTTAGTAATGTTCGATTTGGAAAATACATAGAGATAAATTTGTCTACCAGTGATGTTGATGAAGCATCTAAACAAGTAGAAGAAATGTGTAAAAAGCTATTAGCTAACCCGATTATTGAGCAATATAGCTTTGAATTAAATTTACCGAGTAGCTAAATTTTTATTGACCAATAACAACCACGGTAATCTAATCTGAGATTGTACCTTTGGTAGACGGTATTTTGCCTTCTTGACGATCGTCAATACTAACAGCGTTTTTAATCGCTTTTGCCATGCTTTTAAATGCTGCTTCAGCTTTGTGGTGATTATTTAATCCTGACAAAACTTCAACATTAAGATTGCACCCCGCCTCCCTGGCGAAGCTTTCTAAGAAGTGTCTAACTAAATCCGCTGGGAGGTCTCCCATGTCGGTATCTCCCAGCATCAACTGTAAGACTGAATATCCTCTTCCAGAAAAATCCACTACCGTGCGAGCAAGGGCTTCATCTAATGGAGCATAGGCATAGCCCATTCTATTTATACCTGCACCGTCACCGACACATTCTTTCATTGCTTTGCCGATTACTATGCCAGTGTCCTCTACTAAATGATGCCACCCTATTTCAGTATCGCCCTTAGCTTTAACAGTCAGGTCAATTAAACTATGTTTTGAAAGGTGTGTTAATAAGTGGTCGAACATGCCGTTACCGGTATCAATATGATATATTCCAGAGCCGTCAATATTCATTTTGACTTGAATATTTGTTTCAGCCGTCTCTCTGTTTTGTTCCGACCTACGATTTGTTATCAAGTTATACCAACTCCTTAATTACCGAAATTAAACGATCAGTTTGATGAGGTTTCCCAACTGATATTCTAAAATGATTAGATAGTCGTGGTGAGTCAAATTTTCTTACGAAAATACCCTGATTTGCCAGTCCTTGATACACATCGTCGACTTTCCCTTCAGCGAAGCCGCAGAGAATGAAGTTCCCTTCGGATGGGAATAGTTCTATTCCATCTATACTCTGTAATAGTTTATACATCCGTTCTCTCTCTCGTACTATCTTTTTAACTTCAGCCATTAGTGAACCAGCTTCATTTAATGCTGCGATTAAAGCTGCTTCAGACGTAACGCTTAGATTATACGGAGATTTTATGTCGATTATATGGTTGACTAATTCAGGACTCATAATTCCATACCCGATCCTTAGCCCCGCCAGACCTGCCCATTTACTCATCGTTCTCAATACGACTAAATTTTGATATTTAGGAATTAAGTCAACTACTGTTTTATTGCAAAACTCAAAATAAGCTTCATCTACAACCACCAATAAGTCGGTTTTCAATAGTTCTTCGATTTGTTCCCTATCTGCCGTATTTCCGGTTGGATTATTTGGAGAGCTCAGAAATATAATTTTTGTTTTTTCATCGATTGCATTTATGGCTGACTTTATGTCGATGTCAAAATTGTCGTCACGTGGAGCCATAGTTACGGAACCACCTGCTACTCTTGCGCAAAAACCATACATTGCAAAAGTAGGTTCAAAATCAAGAATCTTGTCTCCTTCTGAAATAAAAAGTCGGAATAGTAAGTCAATAAGTTCATCACTTCCAGCACTAGCAATAATGTAGTCGGAAGGCATGTCCGTATATTTTGATAAAGCAGACCTTACTGATCTTTGTAAGGGGTCAGGATAAATATTAAACGCTGCTGATGCAACAGCTTGCTTTATTTGATCAGAAGGTTCTTTTGGGTTCTCATTACCGTTAAGTTTAATTATCGTATCAAGAGGTATTCCTGCTTTTGCAGCCAAGAGTTCTGGCGGATCTACCGATTTGTACGTATTGATCTTAACTAAATGCGGTTTTATTAGTCTTTCGATTACACTCATATAATTACCAATTTCTAATATTGATAGAGTTCTAACAATATGTCATTTTCTTAACTTTTTCCTAGCCTCTGCTGCTTTTGCGTGAGCAGTGAAGCCTTCAGCTCTAGCAATAATTGCGGCGACACTGTTTAACGAAATGGCAGTTTCATATCCAAAATCGACCACAGGTATGTGCTTGATAAAAGATTGTACTCCAAGTCCTGAACTATAACGAGCAGTATTAGATGTTGGCATTATGTGACTTGGTCCTGCAGTGTAATCTCCTAGAACTTCGTGAGAGTTCTCTCCAATGAAAATCATACCCGCATTGCGTATGCTAGGAATAAGTTCATAAGGGGTTTTAGTTACTAAACTAACGTGTTCTGGTGCAACTATGTTTACTAATTCAATTGCTTCAATCAAACTATTTACAATAACTATGGATCCTCTATTTTCCATTGAAGCGCAGATAATAGATTTACGATCCATTTCCTCAGCTATCGGTTTCCATGATTCTTGAACAGATTCAGCCAATTTTTGTGAGTTAGTAACCAGTGTTGGAATGGATAGCTCGTCGTGCTCGGCCTGCGCTATTAAATCATATATACATAGTTCAGGGTCTGCAGTTTCATCAGCAACTATCATTGTTTCTGTTGGTCCATACATCCCATCAATACCAACATCTCCATAGACTTGTTTTTTGGCCAGGGTGACAAATATGTTTCCGGGTCCACAGATTAAGTCGACCTTTGGAACAGTTTGGGTTCCATATGCCATAGCAGCAATTGCTTGAGCTCCACCTAAACTAAATATGCGATCCACATTTGCGATTTTGGCAGCTGCAAGGATATATTCGTGAGGTAATCCAGATTTAGAAGGAGTGCACATAATTACTTCATTCACCCCAGCTATTTTTGCGGGAATTGCGGACATCAAAACGGTAGATGGATACAATGCCGTTCCGCCAGGTATATACAGACCGGCTTTTTCAACTGCACGAACAATTGACCCGTATCCTGCTTCAGGGTCTTTCCACTCTTTCGGCATTGATTTTTTGTGAAAGGCAGTGATCCTTTCCGATGCCTTCATAAGTGCGTCTAGCAACTCTGTTGGCACTTTGTCAAGCGAACTGTCTATAAGTTCAGAATCTACTTCAATCTGTTTAAGTTCAGCTTTGTCGAGTGATTGAGCATAATGTCTAAGAGCTGAGTCTCCTTCTCTTTTTACATTCTCAATTATTTCTGAAACAACCTTCTCAAATTCAACATTTTGGTCTGAATCACTGATACTCGATAATCCGTTGAATTTGGAAATCGTTAATTTAGCTTTTTCTAATCCTTTGATTATTTTCAATAGAGATACCTTGATATAGTTTCAATGATATTTGTTTTTGCTTCCTTTTTGTACTGCGCAATTGTTTCATGAGGAACATTTTGATATAACATCTTAAGTCCTTGATCAGTATTTTTAATGAATTCGTTGCACAATTGATGCACTGGATTAGAGAGATCATTTTTTGATATCCGATTCGCCTGGTTTTTTAAGCGCTCCCAGCTATAGGTTTGTTCGTTTGAAAAAAATTCTGTCACCCAGTTTTTCCACGCTAACATTTCTGAATATGAAATTTCCCCTATGCTAAAAACATCGAATTTATCAGATATTGTTTCCGTTAAAGACTGAATTAAAGGCTTACTGTCCCTGTCCATTGTCAATTGAGCCACGCGATCAAATAGTTTAGCCTCTAGTTTCGATTTGAATAATTGGTTTTCATTGAAATAGGGTCTGTACATCTTAGTAATCCAGGTTTCATCAGCAACTAAGTGACTTATATATCCGGCTATTAAGGCTACTTGCTCAGGGGGTAATTCACTTGTATCAGAAAGCTGAGGGAAAGCATCAAAAAATGCTTTTAATCCATCTCCGACAGAAGAGAAGTCTAGATTAACAAAGTGATATTTCGATCTCGGTTTCTTTGTAATCACTCTGATGTCTGGAGCAGTGCTGCCAAGAAAATATTGGCCCAGGTTTTTTTCCAATACCGGATCTGTAATTTCAAGGGACGCTTGCCATGCAAGCTCAATATGTGTCGGCAGGTTAGGCATATAGGTTTTAACTGCGAGATTCTAAATATGAATTAATCGCGTTTGTTAGAAGATCGCACTCAATTTGTAAGCCAGAATTAGTTTTGATCGTTGACTGATTTGCAATTAGACATGCTTGAGAAATAATAACATCTCCGCCTTTTATGGTTTTTAGTTTATTTTGCTTGATCGTGTTGCCGGAAGAGATGATGTCTACTATTAAGTCTGCATAGCCCATTGCAGGGGCGGCTTCTAACGTTCCACTTATTGGAACTATAGAGAAATAATTGAGGCCTCTTTCGACCATGAACCTTGAAACCAGTCTTGGGAATTTTGTTGCAATTGTTAATTCAAGTCCTCGCTCCCTAAGTTGAGCTGCAACCTCAGAAAGATCAGCAAAATTAGATACATCTAACCAGTCTTGTGGTAGAGCAAAAGACAACTTACACTGCCCGAATCCTAAGTTGTCGATTAAAACCTTGGTGTCAATTTGTGGATCTCTACTCTCTTTATATCGATCGTACCCAACAATTCCTATGTCTAGGTTTTTATTTTCCACCATTAATGTAATATCTCCCGCCCTTTGAAAATGCACTATTACTTCGGGAGCACCAACGATTTCCCCTGTGTAGTTGCGCGGGTTTGGCCTAACGATGTTTAACCCACAATCAGATAAAAACTTGATTGTGTCTTTATGTAATGCGCCATCGCTGGGTATTCCAAAACGTATCATGACAACGCTAACCTAACTTTATTAAACATTATTTGATAGCCTCGCTGATTGCGTCTATATTGTATGCAAAGCCTAGAGCATTACTATTTGAACCGCCCAAGTTTGATGCAAGCTTGTCATATCTTCCTCCACCGCCGAGAGAGATGCTGTCATTTCCAGAGATCAATTCAAAAATCATGCCAGTGTAATATGAAATGCCCTTAACCATACCAAAATCTAAGCTAAGGTTTTTGATTGGCAAATTTTTTTCTTCTAATTGAGACAACAAAGATTTTAGTGGCTGGAAAAATCCAGGGTCCAAACCTGCAATATTAATTAACTCATCAGCTGACTCTAGAGAGTTATTTGAATCGCCGTTTATAGCTACCAATTTTGAGGCAAAATCTACAGCCCGAGAGAATTCATTTATATCGTTTACAGCCAACATCCTTGACTCTAGTCGACTGATTATCTCAGTTGAAGTCCTTCTGCCGAGAGGTTTATTGATTTGGTCTTTTGCCAATGTATCTAGTTCTGATAGAGTACCGCTTCCGAAATCAATTTTATTCATACTCCCCTTTCCATTAGCGAGTCCAGACTCTATCGCACGTTCAATTAGTTGTTTTTGATCAATATTACCTGCCCTAATATTCCCAAGGTTACTTTTAATGAATTGCTTAGCAGGGCCTGAGATTACAAATGTGTCAAAGAATTGGGAAATAGATTTTGCATCTCCAATTACAATTCTAGGATTTTTTATTCCAAGTTTGAGTAAACCTTTATACGAGGTTGAAATCAGGTCGGCGTCTGTGTTGATTCCTTGATCTCCAATAATCTCTGCTCCTACTTGGGTGAACTGTTCTAGAAGCATTTTCCCGTAACTTCGATATCTAAATACTGGCCCAGCATAGCTCCATTTAGTTGCATTGTTTAGGTTATTATTCTGTTCTATATATAGCCTGATGATAGATGAAGTGAACTCAGGTCTAAGACTTACTCTTTGACCTCGTGCGTCCAAGAATGTGCAAACAAGCCCCATTAGTTCGCCTCCGCCTTTGCGTGCAAATAGGTCTGAATCTTCAATAATAGGAGTCTCTACCTGCTTATACCCAGCCTCCGATAAAAAATTCAAAGCGGCACTAATCAACTCACTATTTTGGCTGAGTTGATCTGGCAATAAATCATTCATTTGATTGAACCTTGTGATCTGTCTATCATTCAAGGACATTATTAGTCTCCATGCCTTCTCTCGAATATTGTATATTTTAGTTTAATTGAAAACTAAAATATATATTTATTTCCGATCCGTTTTTTACGCAAATTAAGCTAAAATCTAATTTTATCTGTATAATCGGGCTTATCGATGCCATCCAAATTGTTGGATTATAATCATCAAAACGATTTAAAAGAGAATGGAGAATTTAGTGCTATATCGCAAAGAGTTACTAAAGGGCAATACAGAGACTATTTTACTTTCAGTCGCTGTTTTGATGTCACCAGCTCTATTCGATCAACCTATTAGCCAGATTGCTAAAGCTACATTGGAGAAGTTACAGATTCGTCGTAAATCATGAATACTCCTAAGGTGGGTATAATCATAGATAGCGCAGCCTCTATTCCTTCCGACGTGCCTTTTCTCAGGCCATCTGTTGTTCCCTTATCAATAATAATTGATGAAACTGCTTACTTAGATCAAATTGACATTTCAACTTCTGATATATATAAAAAATTGAAATCTGGTTCGCATTCATTTTCTACATCTGCACCTTCACCTGCTCAATTTTATAAAGCAATAGTGAGTGTTTCCAGTAAATTCGAATCCATTTTAGTTATAACTGTTTCGCCTAAATTCAGCGGAACGATTAATTCGGCAAAAGTTGCAATAGACACTTACCTTGAAGAGCAAACGAACCCTATTGATATAAGACTATTTGATTCTGGAAGTGCCGCTGGAGGTGAAGGGCTGATTGTAATGGAAGCATGTAAAGCTGCAATGCATTCAGACTCCATAGATGAAGTTGAGAGATATGCAAAAGCAGCATCAGAACAAGTTCGACTGCTAGCATATGTGGACACCCTTTATTATCTCTGGAAAGGTGGTAGAGTTCCGGGAATTGCATATCTTGGAGCAAATATGCTCGGCTTAAAGCCATTATTTGAAATGAGACAAGGCAAAATTATTAGGCATGGGGTTCATAGATCTGAATTAGATGCTATAGATTCAATGACCGTATTAATTTCCGATAATGTTACTGGTAACGACATAAAAGCCTGTGTAATGCATGCGGATGCATTGGAGCAAGCTAATCAGATTGTGGAATCTTTGAACGCGAGCACGCTTGTAGTTGACCAATATATTACTGAGTTAACTCCCGCAATGGGAGTCCATACAGGCCCAGGCACGGTTGGAGTAGCCTTTATTCCGGTCCTTTCTCTATAATCCACCGGTTTTATACCTATAACAGACTTATCAAGACTTTTTACATTTCGGGCAAATCATGAGGAAGATCCAGTAGAGCCATAATCTATGAATCTTTACTATAAAGATTTAATTGCAATTTCGACCGCTTGAAGAGTCTTTTTAATATCATCAACACTGTGTGCTGTTGATAACATCCATGTACCTCTACTGGTGATTCTCACACCGTTGTCCTGTAGATTGGCTCTGAATTTTTTAAAAGTCTCAATATCAGTGTGTTTCAGGTGCTCTTCGTAGTTTGTGATCTTAGATTTATAGGTGAAGGACGTGTTAAAAACTGAACCTAATCCTTGAACAGACAAGTTAATCTCATGGGTTGTAGCAATATCTTTAATGCCTTGTATTAGCTCGTCCCCCATTGCATACATTTTCCTATATAGTTGTCCGTCGTTTTGTTGCAATGCTTTTATAGTTTCTGCCGCTGCAGACATTGCAATAACATTCGAATTTACTGTGCCAGCATGAATTACAGATGAATCTTCAAGTTGACTCATTATTTCTTTTTTTCCGCAAAACATTGCTGCAGGATAACCTCCTGCCATAGCTTTTGCGTACGTTGCCAGATCCGGCGTAACTCCGGTATATGACTGTGCGCCACCAAGTGCCACTCGAAAACCCGTTATAACTTCGTCAAAGATAAGAACAATGTCATTGTTTGTACATAGAGATCTCATATTCTCCAGGTATCCGGGTTTGGGGAGTATGCAATTTGTGTTACACATGATGGGTTCAGTTATTACGGCAGCTATTTCACTGCCCTGCTTTGTGATCACTTCCTCTAAAGCCTTAGGATCATTCCATGGCAAAATTATGATTTCTTCTTTTGAACCTAGCGATAATCCCTGCGAACCCGGCACAGCGGTTCCAAGCTGATCTGTATTTGGTGCGATACCGTAAAGTACAGAATCTATCCATCCATGGTAATGCCCCTCGAATTTTATGAACTTGTTTTTCCCTGTATAAGCACGAGCAAGCCGAATAGCGGCTTGAGTCACCTCGGATCCTGAGCTAGCAAATCTTACCAATTCAGCGCAAGGGACAATTTCTTTAATTGAGTCAGCAACATCGATTTCTAACTGGTGTTGTCCAGCAAAAATAATCCCCTGTTTTATGTCTTCGGTTACCCGCTTGTGTAAAAACTCAGGTGCATGCCCGAAAATATTAGGTCCTTGGCCAAGGACATAATCAATGTATTCGTTACCATCGACGTCCCAGAGTTTGGATCCGGATCCGTTTTCAAAGAATAAAGGAGTAGGCATATCACTCAATCGAATCTGACTGCTAACGCCACCAGCTAGTGCCTTAGATGCCTTTTTATATAACGATTTGCTTTTTCTGTATGAGTTACTCATGCTCTCTCAGCTTAGTTATATCATGTAATTACTAGTAAATTACAACTGAATGATAAATTACTTTGTTGATTTAGTTAAATACATATGTAAACTACAAAGCTAAATAGTAACAAAATCTGTCAAAAGAAAAGTAAGGAAAGACATAAATATGGAAAATGTACCATCTGGGCTAGTTCAAACTGTATTGGGGCCAGTAGATCCTTCGACTTTAGGTATTACATTAACGCATGAACACCTGATCATAGATTTAACGCAGGTGTTGCCTCATATGTTTAAAGTCCCAGGGGTAAAAAATGTACCTGATATATATTCTGAAAAGTTATCCCAGGAAAATATAGGACTGGCTAGGTATCACTTTGCTCCTAATGAAGATAATTATCTAATATCTGATGTGGATAATGCGGTTGTTGAAGCCAACCTTTATAAGGACTTCGGAGGCGGAACCTTAGTAGACGTTACTATCCCAGATATAGGTAGGGACCCATCTGGCCTCGCAACAATATCCCAAAAGACTGGATTGAATATAGTTATGGGTTCCGGACATTATGTTGATGTAGCCCATCCAGAGGAGATGAATACAAAAAATGAAGAGGATATTGAGTCTAAAATCGTATCAGATCTGACGTATGGATTGGATGCTTTGTCAGATAACGAGCAATTTGAAGGTCCAGACCGAATAAAAGCGGGCATTATAGGTGAAATAGGATGTTCTTGGCCTCTAACTGCTAACGAACGTAAAGTGCTACGAGCGGCCGGTAGGGCTCAAAGTATTACCGGCTTCCCCCTGCTGATACATCCAGGTCGTGATGAGACCGCTCCACTTGAGATCCTGGAGGTATTGGATGAGGTTGGGGCGGATTTATCCCATACAATTATGGGGCACCTAGATAGGACAGTGTTCAAAAAAGAAACATTAGTTGAAATAGCTAAAGCTGGGGCGTATATGGAGTGGGACCTATTTGGTAGGGAGCAACACTACTATAACGGGAATGTCGACATCGACATGCCAAGCGACGCTAAGCGGATAGAAGATATCGCTTGGATAATGGGCCAGGGTTATCAAAACAAAGTAGTAGTAGCTCAGGATATATGCACTAAAGACAGGTTATTTAAATATGGTGGCCATGGATATTTCTACATACTGTCACAAATAATACCAAGAATGAAATATAAGGGTTATTCTGATGAGCAAATCAACCTACTTTTTGTTAAAAACCCCGCTGAAGTATTGACTATTAAATAACTTTTTAAAGTCAGTATTGTAACTTAAAATTAACTAAATTTGCGTTTAAGTTAGGTGGCACAGGAGTTATGCTTGTTAGTATTTAGCTATGAGTGATTCAAAAAGTAAACAGGTGAACTTTTTCCAACGAATTTACCTGGAAGAAACCCCTGTTTGGGAAATTAACAGGCCTCAAAAAGCTGTCATATCTCTAGTAGAATCCGGTTTGTTTAAAGGGAAGGTTCTAGAGTTGGGGTGTGGAACTGCTGAGAACGCGATACATTTAAACAAGAAAGGCTTTGATGTTGTTGGGATCGACCTCTCTCAGTATGCAATTGATATTGCAGAGCAAAAAGCCAAGGCTAAACACGCCTCAGTCGAGTTGATTTGCGGTGATATCTTTAAACATGACTTTGGAGGAGCAGAATTCGACACTATTCTTGATTCTGGCCTGTTTCATGCTTTCAGTGATAACGCTAGAAAGAAGTATTTAAAAGTTTTGCGTAATTTAGCGAAACCTTCAGCGCAGCTACATTTAATTGCTTGGAGTGAACTTGAACCTGGGCAGAATGGACCTCGCCGCCTTACTCGAGATGAAATAAAAAAGGTTTTTGAAACTGAATGGACTGACATAAATATTGTTAAATCAATATATGAGACAAACTCACATACAGGTGGAGCAGCAGCATGGTTAGCCAGCATGACCAAGATGAGTAAGTAATGGACTGGATTCTTGCTTCTATTGCTTCTGCAATTGGTTTTGCTGGTGTAGGGATACTAGACAAAATTGTTATAGAAAAGCACTCCCCTAGCCCGCGCACTTTTATGATATTTGCAGGTGCATTGCAGCTACCAGGTTCGCTTATACCCATGGCTTTTGTTGGTTTTGAATCGTATTCAGCAATCAATCTCTTAATAGCTTGCGGATCGGGGTTATTGATCGGAGTCTCACTCCTTTTGATGTTTATGGCATTAAGGAAACAAGATGCTTCTGTGGTGGCAGCGGTATATCAAACAGCTCCCGTTTTTGTTGCTATTATCGCGGTGATATTCTTAAAGGAATACCTTACTATTTTTCAATGGTTAGCGATTTTGTTGACTGTTGCTGGAGCTGTATTGATATCCCTAAAAAGAACTGGAGTTGGGTTTGGAAGCCTGGGAATTTGGTTTTTCGTTATGATTGCAGCTAGTCTGTTTTTTGGTGCAGGATTAACATTAACCAAAGTCGCACTAAATGAAATGTCATTTTGGAATGTATTTGCTTACCGAGGTATAGGTACGGCGATTCCATTAATGCTCTTGCCTGCTACCCGAAATACTGTTAAAGAAAGCCTGTTATTTATAAAGAACTTAAAGGGATTATCTATAGTCGTTTTTAGTGAGGCAATTCTGGCGTTTGCTGCATTATGGCTTGCTACTATTGCAATTGATAATAGTCCCGTTTCACTTGCTACAGCTATTATGTCAACACGACCACTGTTTGCAGTAATATTTGGAGCCGTGCTGAGCCTAAGCTATTTGAAAGTACTAGAGGAGCCTTTAGACAGAGGCTCAATCACACAAAGGTCATTTGCTGTAGTTATGATAGTTGTAGGAGTTTCCGGCATTTTACTTCTTTAGGTGCTTAATAAACTTTATACCACCGGTAGAGGCGCCAACATTCCACCGTCAACAATTAGGGATATTCCCGTTATCCACTCGGCGTCATCCGACGCGAGAAATAAAGCCGCAAGTCCGATATCTTTTGGAAGCCCTAGTCTTGGTAAAGGGGTTTTTTCAATTGAATCTTTTATATCTTGCTCCGTAAGTTCATCCTGGATTGCAGTTTCAATGTAGCCTGGGCATATTGCGTTCACTGTTCCCCCATTAGGGGCTAATTCAATTGCGGTATCTTTAGTTAGATTCACAACTCCTGCTTTGCTTGCTGCATATGCAGGGCCACCACCTCCATTAAAAGCATGAACAGAAGCTATATTTATGATCCTGCCAGCCTTAGATTTCTTAATGTGTGGTAGAGCATATTTAGTGGCCAGAAATACGCCTCGTAAGTTTATGCCCACAAGGTTATCAAAAGCCTGTGTTGTAGTCTCTTGACTATTGCTAGTAAAACATATGCCAGCATTATTAACTAATATGTCTATGCGACCATGTTCCTTGATAGTTTTACTGATCAGGTTTTTTATGCCGTGCTCATCAGACATGTCACATTGTACAAATGTTCCCTGCCCTCCTAATTTTGATATTTCATCAACAGTTGGGGTTATTGTATTTCTTTCGTGATATTTACCGCGCTTAGGAGTTTTATCAATATCAGACACGATAACATTAGCTCCTTCATTACTTAGAGTTAACGCTATCGATCGTCCTATTCCGGAGCTCGCGCCAGTTACTATAGCTATCCTATTCTTTAATCGCATTTTAACCCCTTGTCTGTTATTAAGAGCAGATTTCGTACTTATCGGACACATTTCTGGTGTCATACATTATAAATAATAATATTTAAGTTGATTATTCCTCTAAATTTGCTAATTTACAAATACCGACCCCTACTTCTTTTATTTACAATAGAGGATATCAATTCTCTAAGGAAAGTATTTTTATGTACAAATTAATTTTTATGCCCACACTTTCTAACTTACAAAAGGACTGGGCAGCAAAATTAAATAATGAATTGCCTGGATTTGAAATTGTCATATCAAATGATGAAGAAGAAGCCATGAATGAGATTAAAGATTCAGATGCAGCTTTTGGGTATGTTTCTAATAAATTGCTAAAACGAGCAACTAAACTTAGATGGATACAGGCTCATCACGCAGCTCCACCGCCGGGTTTTTATTATGAAGAACTGACGCAAAGCCCAGTTACCGTAACAAATTTTCGAGGAGTTTATAACGACCATATAAGTGCTCACATAATGATGTATGTTTTAGGTCTGTCACGTGGCATAACTGGATATTTCAGAGCTCAAAATGAACGATCGTACGATGTTAATGCCAATGACCAACCATTTGTTTTTTTGCCGGATTCAACAGCGATCATATTTGGTATAGGTGGTATAGGAACTGAAACATCTAAACATTGTAAAAGTTTTGGAATGAATGTTATTGGCATTGATCCTAGGGTGTCACAGGCACCCGATACGGTAGATCGACTTGTTACCCCCGATGACTATCAAAAGGTTATTGGAAAAGCCGATTTTGTTATTGTCACTATGCCACTCACCCCGGAAAACGAGTTCTTTTTCAATTCTGAAGTTTTCTCAATGATGAAATCATCCGCTTATTTCATTAACATCGGCAGAGGTAAAACCACAAATCTCAATGATTTAGTTATGGCTATAAAATCAAATGAGATTGCAGGTGCAGGGCTCGATGTTTATGATACAGAACCTTTACCTAAAGACCACGAATTGTGGAGTCTACAAAACGTTATTTTGACACCTCATGTTGCTGCTAAAGAGGATGGTCCAGGGGGGGATGTTAACGAAAGAAAATTTAAAGTATTACTCGAAAACGCACAACGTTTTGAAAAAGGCGAACAGCTCTTGAATATTGTTGACAAAAATCTATGGTTCTAAATAGATATCAATTTGATTCCCCTCAAGAATAACTCTGAAGATAAACCCTCGTGGATTAATTCGATTCCATTCAATTATGGATGGGTTATTGTTGTAGTTGCTTGGATTGGCATGTTCATGTCAGGCCCTGGACAAACTTTTGTTGTAGCAATTTTTGTTGACCCCATAATTGAAGACACTGGTTGGTCTCGCACCACTGTTTCTGCCGTTTATAGTGCAGGATCAATATGTGCATTCGTGGGAGCAGTTATTGCTGGTCGTGCTTTTGATAAGCTTGGAGCTCGGATCGTTTTAACGGCAGTTGCAGCACTTTTTGGATTGGCAACTGTGTTGATGAGTCAAGTAACTCACCCGGTACATCTATTTTTGGGTTTTTGGGGCATACGAAGTTTGGGGCAGACGGCCCTTTCTATGGTTTCTACAAGTACAGTAAATATTTGGTTTATTCGTCTTCGAGGTAAAGCGACCGCTATCACTTCTTTAGCTGCACCTATTTCAGAGATAGCACTGCCTCCATTAGTGTATCTGCTAATTGTCAACAACGGCTGGCGAAGCACATGGGTGATCCTGGGGATAGCAATTTGGGTCATACTACTACCGCCTGCTATATTGTTGGTCAGACGCACGCCTGAATCTATTGGCTTAAAGCCTGATATGGGACGTAAGGATGTGTTGGGATTAAATGACTCTCAGGCGGCTGATGTGCAAGAGGAAAATTGGACTTCAAAGGAAGCGATGAAGACCAAATCATTTTGGCTAATAATTTTTGCTGGTACAGCTGGGTCATTAATTGGTACGGCTATGACTTTCCATCATATGTCAATTATGAATTCCAGAGGTATTGAGGATACACAGGCCACTTTAATACTAAGCTTGACCGCAGCAGTGGGAGTGTTTAGTACGATACTAGCTGGATACTTACTTGATAAAATACCAAATCGTTTCATACTTGTTGCAGGTCAAGTAGCATTAATGGCTTCTATGGGTTGGACATTCTTTATACAAGACACTTGGCATGCCATAGTTTATGGAATTTTTACTGGAATGGCACAAGGTTTGATTTATACAACTATGATCGTAATTTTTCCGAACTATTTTGGGAGAAAGCACCTAGGAACAATTATGGGTGTTGCAACCATTGGTATGGTTGTTTCCAGCGGGTTAGGTCCTTTACCTTTTGGAGCGCTTTATGAAATATCTAACAACTATGATTTAGCAATAATTAGTTTCTTGCCATTACCGGCTTTGTGCGCGCTATCTGCTTTGTTTGCTCCCCCACCTAAGCATAAATCTGATTAACTCAACATTGAGTTGCTGCTTCTATCATAGATTGCTTCAACCTGAGGTCTCCCATTTTGAATACCAGATAAAGTCGCCACATTGGCGGATCTAGTTTTAAAGACTTGAGGTCTAAAAAAGTAAATGACAGTGTCACCTGATTTGGCTCGATTTTTTGATTCTGGATATAGCCAGGAGTAGTAATCGATCCAACTCTGGGATGGAATTTCTGCCTTTACCGGATCTGTAAAAATTTTATCTGCACTATTCCCTACAAATGCTTGGGTGACCGTCATTGAAGCAGACGCCACATCCGGATAGAACCCGCCTCCTATTACCTGAGCTGTATCTTCCGAATAGTGAGAAATTTCTGAAACGTAAACCTGGGCTGGTTCACCAACATCGGATCCGAAAAGTTGCTGTGGACACATTCCCCAAAGTGCACTACCAGGTTCAGTGTCAGTTGCTCCCATCTGTGAAGTAACACGCATACTTTCTATAGATGAATTTCCCGGAGCGTTTATGTGCTTAATATCTAAACCGAGTTTTGTTTTAAACATATCCGCTGCTTCTTTAATCGACGTCATATTCGGTGTAGGCACAACCCTCCTTTTATTGAAGTCATAGGTTGTACAGTAAAACCCAGTTACACCTACGATAGTAAGGTTAGGCAATGAAGCAACCCTTTCCGCAACTTCAAGAGCCCTATTCAACGGTATGCCACCCTCCTGCGCAGTGTATACGGCGTCTTTATCTCCAATAACCTTCAATAAAACATTCTGGTTAACTCCCGAACTCTGCGCCGCCGCACTTATGGAAACTGCATTCTCGTATCCATACACAGTCCAAATTTCAGGACTCATTTCTAGGATATCCATTGTTCTGTGTCGAGGTATTTGAACTAAATGTCCAACGTGACTTACGTTTGCTCTTTGTTTATTCAATAAATAGGCACACTCATAATCTACAGCCACAAATTTATCTAAGCCTTCTTCTATAAAAAGTGAGATCATCGATGGATTACGATTAAATTGCTTCGTCATTACAAAACAATTTAACCCCAATTCGTCAACAGAACCTTTAATTCTTTTCACGTTCTTACGGAGCATGTCCAGATCGACTACATAGCAATCTGGAGGAATAGCACCAGATTGATGGAGCTCAACGGATGCTTCAACAAGTTTAGGATTGCGTTTTTCGATTATTTCTAACATTAGAATTAAACTGGTATTTCTCTAAATTCTTGATTTTAGGTATATTAATACAAATAATAAATCTACTCTCTTAAGTTATGTGATTACTTAGAGAATATTGGCGAGCAATATAATTACACCGCAGGAGTATATATGAGATTACATGAAAAGGTGTCGGTAGTAACTGGAGGAGGGTCTGGGATTGGCAGAGCAATATGTCAAAGATTCAGCAAAGAAGGATCTTCAGTAATCGTTGCGGAAATAAATGAAGAAACTGGACAGGAAACTGTTGACCTAATCAATAAAGATGGTGGATCAGCAGCCCTGGTTTTACTTGACGTCACTGATATTAATTCTGTTAATGAAATGGTCTCTGAAACATGTGAACGTTTTAAAACAATAGATGTGTTGGTAAATAACGCAGTCGCATTTGTTATGGGCACCGTGGAAGATGCGAGTGAAGAAGACTGGATTAGAGTTTTTAAGACAAATGTGATTGGTTACGCGAATTGTATAAAAACAGTTACGCCAGTCTTTCGTAAAACTGGAGGAGGATCGATTGTAAATATAGCTTCGGTCAGTGCATTTATAGCACAGCCGAAATTCGTTCCTTACAACGCCTCTAAAGGAGCTATATCCCAGTTAACAAGATGTACTGCACTAGATCTGGCTAGCGATAATATTAGAGTAAATGCTATATGCCCAGGGTCAATAGAAACTGCAGGCGCTACTCAAGTTAATATCGATTTAGGGCTTGATCCTGTTGCAGCCAATAAGGCATTAGCCGAAGAAGCCTTAATGAAGAGAATGGGTAAACCTGAGGAAATAGCTTCTGTGGCATTATTTCTTGCTTCGGAAGATGCATCATTTATGACTGGCACTCATATTGTTGTAGACGGCGGTGCAACTATAGATTAGTGCCAAAGTCAGAATTCATAATTGGATTGGGAAATGTAATTAAAAGAGGTGAAAACATGAGGTTGCAAGAGAAAGTTTCGATAATAACTGGAGGAGGTTCTGGAATTGGACGGGCTACATGTCAGCGGTTTGCTAAAGAAGGATCTTATGTTGTTGTTGCAGAAATAAAAGAGACTGCAGGGCAAGAAACAGTAGATCTTATTACTGACTCTGGAGGAAGATCTAATTTTTTGCCACTTGATGTAACCGATATAAATTCCGTAAAAGCAATGGTGGACGATACGGTTAAGAGATACGGAACAATCGATGTTTTAGTTAACAACGCAGCTATATTTCCGATGCTTTCAGTAGAAGATGCAACGGAAGACGATTGGATTAATGCGATGCGAACAAATGTGATTGGTTATGCAAATTGTATAAAAGAAGTGGCTCCAATATTCCGCAAGTCTGGAGGAGGGTCAATCATAAATATTGCCTCTGTCAGTGGGTTTATAGCTGAGCCGAAAGTTGTGCCATATAACGCGTCAAAAGGAGCTGTAATGCAACTAACCAGGTGCACGGCAATGGATCTAGCAGATGACCATATACGTGTGAATGGTATTTGCCCTGGGCTAATAGATACTGCTGGAGCTACACAAATTATTATTGACCGTGGGCTAGACCTTATCGAAGCCGATAAAGAGAGAGCAGCAATGGGTTTAATGCAGAGAACAGGCAGGCCAGAGGAAATTGCTTCAGTGGCATTATTTCTTGCTTCGGAAGACGCATCATTTATGACCGGCACTCATATTGTTGTGGATGGCGGGCAAACCATAGATTAGTAGCAACTCCGCAATTCATAATTGGACTGGGAAATATAATTAAAAGAGGTGAAAACATGAGGTTAGCAGAAAAGATATCCATAGTAACTGGAGGAGGTTCTGGAATTGGTAGAGCTACATGTGAGCGGTTCGCTAAAGAAGGATCTTCCGTTGTTGTTGCAGAAATAAATGAGGTTGCAGGACAAGAAACGGTGGATCTCATTACTGATGCTGGGGGAATATCTAACTTTTTGCCGCTCGATGTAACTGATATACATTCTGTAAAAGCCATGGTAGAGCATACGGTAAACAGGTATGGGACTATCGATATTTTAGTTAACAATGCAGCCGCTTTCCCGATGGGTTCAGTGGAAGATGCAACGGAAGACGAATGGATTCATGTGATGCGCACAAACGTGATTGGTTCTGCGAATTGTATAAAAGAAGTGGCTCCAATATTCCGTAAGTCTGGAGGCGGATCAATAATAAATATAGCTTCAGTCAGTGGTTTTATGGCTGAACCGGAAGCTGTGCCCTATAACGCTTCTAAGGGAGCTGTTATGCAACTAACGAGATGTACTGCAATGGATCTAGCTGATGATCATATACGTGTGAACGGGGTTTGCCCTGGACAGATAGACACTGCTGGAGCGACACAAGTTATTATTGACCGCGGACTCGACGTTGTTGAAGCAGATAAGGAGAGAGCAGCAGAGGCATTAATGAAGAGGATGGGCAGGCCCGAGGAAATTGCTTCTGTAGTATTATTTCTTGCCTCAGAAGATGCGTCTTTTATGACCGGTGCTCATATTGTTGTAGATGGCGGTCAAACTATAGATTAGTGGCAAAGTTAGAATTCATTGAGACGCGTCTGTTGGAACGTTAATTGAAATAGTAGCGGTGGAATAAAATTTAAAATGAGCTTTACAAAAGATATACATGATTCAGCCAATGAAATATGGCTAAAAGAACAAAACCATCCTTTCGTTGTGGAGCTTGGAACCGGCGAATTAAAGTTAGAGATATTTCAACATTACATGAAACAGGATTACCAATACCTGATTGAGTTCTCAAAAGTGATAGCTTTAGCTGTTGCAAAATGTGACCGCCTTTCAGACATGGAATGGTTCGCAAAATTACTTAATGACACTTTGAATGTCGAAATGTCACTTCATGTCAGTTTCTGCAAAGATTTTGGGATTACGTTGTCTGATCTAATTGAAACTAAGATGTCTCCAACTGTACGCGATTACACTAGATATATGCTTGAAATCGCATATTCAAAATCTGCTGTTCATATTGCTACTGCTATTCTCCCCTGCTCTTGGGGTTATTCGGAACTAGGTAAGAAGTTATATCTAGAAGGGATGCCTAATGACGCACCGCTATATTGTCGATGGATTGAAATGTACAACTCTGAAGAGTTTGCAGAACTTGCGCAGTGGATACGTGACTTTATAGATAGAGAAATCTTAAATATGAGTAAGGATTCATTAAGTGATCTGAGGGACATTTTTATCCAGAGTAGCCATCATGAGTATTCATTTTGGGATGCTGCCTACCGTATGGAAGAGTGACAACCTCTAATTGAATTATTAGATTATTTTAAAGTTCCAAAGCTTCGAGAGCCATGGCTCAGGAGTTCGATTGATACCAATGCGCGGAGACTTGGCAAATACTGGAGTTTGATGACCAAGGTCATTCAGGTATATATCGGATTTAGGGTCGCATAGATTGATATTGTTCCAGTCTCGATTAATTCCAAAGGCTTGTGTGAGTTTAGCTGGGCCATCTGATAACTCTTTTTGATTGGATTCGCGTCGTTGCTTCATTACTTGTATACCATCCACTGGATTCACCCCTCTAATTAATACTGCTGCTGGGAAGCCATCCTTTTCGGTAACTATATTTAACATCCAGTGAATTCCATAGGTGAGATAAACGTATGATCTACCAGCAGGTCCGAACATAACTTGATTTCGTTTAGTAGGACCATTTCTGGCGTGACAAGCCAGATCTTCCGTTCCTATGTAAGATTCGACCTCAGTTATTAGGCCTGACAGAATTGATCCATCCTCTTCCGTTTTAACTAACTGTTTGCCCAATAAAGCCGTAGCCACAATAAGTGTAGGTTGAGAATAAAACGCATAATCAAGCCTGCTAAATCGATCCATTGATAAATTAGTTTTCTATTTCAAAAACCATGTCGATTTGCATCGATAGACTTAAAGACCCTGGGTTAATGCTGGTTGAAGGTATTGCCATTGCCCTTTCTGCATACATATGTGTATCTGTGGCAATGCTAGCTTGGGATGAGGAATCAGTAATCATTGTTATTGCTCCCAATTTAACTCCTGAATATTCTGCCAACTGAGATGCTTTAGTTACACCATCCTCTACGGCTAATTTTCGTAATTCAGATTGATATGGGACAGGGTCAAGTATGTCGAAATTTATGCTGTTAAAACGTACATCGTTTCCTCCAGCGTCGGTTATTTTATCTATGATCACAGCAATGTCATCTAGGTTTTTAACCACCACCAAAAGCATATTCGAAACCGTAAAACCTATGAGTTCCTGTACACCTCTGACATGTCCATCCTCCATTACTTCTATATATTCATACTTAGGGTATATGTTGAAAGCTGTGGTCTGAATATCGTTATCATCAATCCCTGCATTTTTCATAACATCAACCATTTTATTAATTGATATAGCGGCGTTATTGCGGGCTTCAGAAACGTTGCTTGCGTGTGATTCAACCCCTAAGCGTAATGTTGCTACATCAGGCTTAAGCTCTATTAATGAAGTTCCAGTTACTATAATTTTACCCGTGCCGTATACAGAGCCTTTTTCAGCGAATGCGGCACGCATCTTTGGGTTTTTGTCATATACGACCTTATCTGAACCTGAATCGCAATTAATTGCGATTAAACTAGACAAAAATAACGTAAATAATATTATAAATTTTGACACATTCATGTTTTTCTGTATTAATATCATAACTAGAATCCTGGAGGATTGATATAAATGTCTTTAAGAATAAACTCTGATTGTCCAAATTTTGTTACTGATACAACCCAAGGAAAAATCAATTTTCATGATTGGATCGGCGATAACTGGGCAATCCTATTTTCCCATCCAAAAAATTTCACGCCGGTTTGCACTACCGAACTAGGTTATGTAGCGAAACTTAAACCTGAATTTGATAAAAGAAGCTGCAAAGTAATTGGGCTAAGCGTAGATTCGGTTGATGACCATAAATCGTGGTCTGCCGATATTGAGCAAACACAAGGATATGCAGTTACTTATCCCCTTATTGGTGACACTCAATTAAAGGTCGCAAAACTTTATGACATGTTGCCTGAAGAGGATGGAGATACATCTGAAGGCCGCACGGCTGCTGATAATGCTACGGTTAGGTCTGTATTTATTATCGGTCCTGATAAGAAAATAAAAGCAACACTGACTTATCCAATGACTACAGGAAGGAATTTTGATGAAGTATTAAGATTACTTGACTCCTGTCAGTTAACGTCTAAACACATGGTAGCTACTCCAGCAAATTGGCAGAACGGAGATGATGTAATAATCCCCCCTTCTGTAAGTGACGAAGCAGCTAAAGAGAAATTCCCCGATGGTTGGAAGTCTCCTAAGCCCTATTTAAGAATTACTAAACAGCCTACTAACTAAAAATCTTTTTATTACAGTCCTTAGGTGGCTAATATACTTTGGACTGTAATGAACTAAACATTACATTAATGACTTTCTATCCCAGCAACATAAATTCTAGAATTAAACAACAAGATTTACTTTTAAGTACATTGTTTTTTAGTCGTGAATTCCACATTGCTTCAGCAATATATCAAACGAAACCCGATTGGGTATGGATTGATCAAGAACATGCCCCATGGGGAACAGAGTCTATAGGGCCAATTTGTATTATGGCTAGGCAGGCTGGAGTGGCAGGGGTAATCAGGGTTCCTTGGAATAGCGCTTCGGACATTAAGAAAGCATATGATATCGGAGCAGTAGGGGTCATGGTTCCTCAAGTAGATAATTTACCAGAGGTAGAACAAGCCATAAACTATGCAAAATACCCGCCCCTAGGTGAGCGAGGGATAGCTCCTTGGTTCGCCGCCCCAATGGGAATTGATGTTTCAGAAGTAATTGAGAAAGCCAATCAGGATACTTTTCTTGTGCTTCAAATGGAAAGTGTTGAGGCTTATGAGAACATAGATGAAATACTAGCAGTCGAAAACTTTGAAGTTTTATTGATCGGACCCTTGGACTTATCTGCATCGCTTGGGGTACCAGGGCAAATACATCATCCTAAAGTGGAATCTATTATGCGAAATGTTGCAGAAAAAATGAAAGGACGAGATAAATCTTTAGCTACTACGTTTTTCGACCCACAAGATGCTCGGCGTTGGATAGCAGAAGGTTACAGGATGATGAATGTTGGGACAGTATTGCAATTAGGAACTGATCAAACTAAAGAGATATTCTCTGATTTACGTGCTGAATTTGCGTAAGACTCAATTGCAAAGTAAAAACAGATAAATTGTATTCTAAGCAGTTCAACACCCTGCTAACTTCACGTTTAAGTTAGGTGTGGGGGAGCTATTTTACCTAAAACCTTATGATTATATTAAGAAGGATTATGGTAATACCATTTGTCGTTGTTGTTTTGACTTCTATTTTGTTAAGTTCCCTACTTATTGTAATAAATTTTCAATTAATGCGGCCCTCGTTTTATGGTGATACGTTAAATAAAGTTCATTTTTACAATTTATTGATGGGCCCAACGCTTGATCAATATTTAGAAGATTTGTATCAAATCCCTTATCAAGATTTACCCCTTGAGTTTTCCAAGCCTCTTCAGGAAACACTTAACTTGTCATCCGATCAATTGGCTGCTTCAATTCGACGGGCGGTGCCAGCTGCTTGGCTACAAAGTTCAACTGATAAGTTGTTAACTGGCTTAGAAGCCTATTTAAGTGAAAGCAACTCGGTAATTGAGGTGGATTTAGATACTGGTACCCAGATTAAACTTATAGTTAGCGAGTCTAAATATTTATTATCCACAACAAATGCCTATAATCTTGCGTATCAGAAATTCCTAGACCCTTCTTTGAGTATTATCTCAAAACAACCTTTACCGTTAAACGTTAGGATTCCTACTTCCAGGATAATTCAGGCATCCAGAGCTGTAATGCCGCCCGAATGGATTCAGGGCCAACTTGAATCAGCATTAGATGAAGTTACTCCGTATCTTGTAGGCGATGCCGACGAGTTCACGGTGCATATAGGTTTTAAAGATCGAACAGCAATCGCTTCTGAGGAACTTAAATTGATGCTATTAGAGGCGAATATGGGAGATATTCTATACGAAGGAGTAATTCAACCTGCCATTAAAGACCTGATTTCTAAAAAGATCATCCTTCCATATGACTTTGTGTTAACGGACGAAGAGATTGTAGAGATTATGCGTACGGTTGCACCAACAATATGGGTTGAAGAACAGACTTCTATTGCAATAGATGAGGTTACAAAATACATACTCGGAGAAACTGATGAAATCAGCATACTGATAGACATTACGTCAAACAAACTTGCGGCTCAAAATAAAATACAGGAATCTGTTAATGAATATGTTACTAAACAATTAAACCTACCTATGTGTGACTCCGAGCAGCAAGACTCGTTATCGAAGGCAAAATCATATCTAGATTTCCCCTTATGCATACCTGAGGATTCTGAAATATACTTACAAACCCAATCTAAGATCTCAGATGCAATTAAGTATGTAGCATTTGACTCAATTCCAGATGTAATCGATATGGATCAAGACATACTGAGATCACAATTAATGGATCTAGGGGGCCCTGATAGCAGAGAATTACTGGATAAAATTCGTAAATTAATATCTGAAGGATTCACATATACTCACGCGGATTTAGAAGCAGATATAGCGTCATCGCCTTGGATTAAATTAGAGGATTTCAATGAAACTAGACAATTCATCAAAAATGGATGGATTGGAGATCAAAAAACTTTAGATGCTACACTTTGGGGTGAAGAAAATACTGATTTCATTTCTAACTTAAGATCTGGAATTAATAATGTAAAACGGTATGGTTGGATCGCATACCTAATAATTATTTTAATGCTTGTCCCAATAGCTTTTCTAGGAGGTAGAAACACTCGACAGAGACTTTTATGGGGAATAGGAGCACTTGTAATCAGTTCTATAATAGCACTTATATTGTTTGGCCCTATCTATAGTCAATATATCGACAAATTATCCTTAAACCTGAGTGTTGGAACTATAGATGATAGTTATTTTTCACAAGCCGATAGCTTGCTGATGGATCTGGGAGTCACCTATTGGCGACAGATCCTCAGTGATATCCAAAGAAATTTGTTAATTGGGCCACTGATTATGTTTGTTGTGAGCCTATTAGCAATTCTGTTGGTAATATTCTGGGATAAAGTAAAGCCGATTGTTGAAGGCCGAGATGCTCCAAAACTTCAAACGGGCTATATATCAGATAACAGTTTAGGCAAGTAGCGCTAAATATAAAGTTTCAGAGGTCCCCTACCGGTTGAATGCCCCTTTTGTGAATTCCGAATACTCTTTCTGCCATTTAAGACATAGTTCAATTTCCATGTCACGTTTTTCGTATCCGTTTGAATCAGGTATGTCATTGCTGCTATACCATTCAACAGTTGTTTTTACCCAATTTGCCAAAGGTGTTGTTTTAATACCAAAATCCGTTTTTGCTCTCAATATTGATGGGACATATAAAAGAGGCCTGGAGAAGAAATCATAAAACCAATCATCCCAAGGTAAATCAGATTCACCTTCGGCAATGTTCCCAGGAATATCAACTCCGTTTAAAGGCATATCTAATGCATCTGCTATAGTTTGCATGAATGTTTTTAAACTGACTATTTCAAGCCCAGATATGTTGTAGGTGTTGTTAATAGTTACTGGTTCATCTATTACATCTACAAATGATTGAGCCACATCATCTCGAAATCCAGGTCGAAAAATGGCGGACCCACCATCTCGCATAATGATCTCTTTTCCATCTGCAATTCGTTGCATATAAAACCAAAATCTATTTCCATTTTCATCGGGTCCTAGCACGGAAGGAATGCGCATGACGGTTGACGGGAAGTCTTTGTTCTCAAATAACAAACGTTCTATTTGCCTTTTACCTTCTGCATATTCATGCACGCTATCGTCTCTTGCCCAAGATACCGTGCTAAGGTCGAGATCATTTTCCATTAAAGGGCAATGCCTTGATAAATCAATAAATTCATCGACTTTAGAGCCTGGAGATTTTGAGGTTTCAGCCTTCCCGCTAATGGCATGGCCAGGACCTCCATAAACAGAGACTGTTGATGAAACAATATATCTACCAATATTCCCTGAGAAAGCTGATATTGCAGCTTGAACATCCTTGAACGTATATGCAACATTATCTATTACTGCATCATAATGCTTCTTACTTAGCTGATCTATAAATTTAGTGTGATCAGTCCTGTCGCCTGCAATATGTTCCACATCGTTCCAAAATTCCGGCCTTACGTTCCCACGAGAATAAACCGTTACGTTGTCTCCACGTTCTAAAAGCTTACGAACGGTAACTTTCCCGAAATCACGGGTCCCACCTATAACAAGAATATTCATATTTATTTACGCCTTTAGCAAAGAAAGATTAGGCATTGAAGGTTACTCTAAAAGTCTATCGACCTCATCGAGCCATGCCAGAATCATTGTGTCAGCTGATTCATCATTCATAATTTGTCCACTTTGCATCATTTTAATTAAACCATCTTTGACTATTCTACTGTCGATCTTCTGTGCATTTCCGATGGTTGACATCAATTCCATCTCGCTTGCCATATCCATGCGATAGGCTGAACTTACGTTAATCAACTTAATTATTAATCTAGCTTGTTCCACACGCCTAAGTAAATTTGGATAATCAGCATCAACGGTCTTGGTGTATTGTGCGAGTTTAACTTCATACTGCGCAACTTTGAACTCAGCATCAACCAGTTTGGTTTGTAACTCTTTTAACTGGGTTTGGGTTTTGCTTAATTCATTTGATATTTCAACAAAGTCCTCTATGGAATTCTCATTTGTAGAACATGAAATCAATACAAAACCTAGGAGAGTACATAATAAAACGAGGATCGTAGACTTAAATAAATAGGTCATCGTTAAAGTTTCCTTTATATAATTGATTTATGGTACGCCCGGCAGGAGTTGAACCCGCAACCTCTTGGTTCGAAGCCAAGCGCTCTATCCATTGAGCTACGGGCGCATTATGGTAATCAAATAAATGGGGTGGGCGATGGGATTCGAACCCACGATCTCCAGGACCACAACCTGGCGCCTTAACCAACTTGGCCACGCCCACCACAATATAAATTAATACATCAGATATTTTATAGTGACTTCAGAGGGAATACTAACCCTTAGACAGTGCTAATACTAAATATATTAACGTTCGAACAGGAATTCCAGTCGCACCTTTGGTTAACATGCCAGTAGTTTTAGACGAAGTAGATGTAGCTGCAATGTCTAGGTGGACCCATGCTACGTCTTTTGCAAATTCACCTATGAACATGGCCCCAGTTATTGATCCTGCCTGTCTTCCTCCTACATTTTTTAAATCAGCGATTTCACTTTTATATAATTCTCTATACTCCTCAAAGGTAGGCAATTCCCAAATTTTTTCTCCAGCTTCATTTCCTGCTTCTATGACTTGATTAACTAATTTGGGATCATTGCTGAATGCGCCAGTAGTAACCTTGCCTAAGGCTATTTCTATCGCTCCGGTCAAGGTTGCTACATCGACTATGCGTTTAAGCCCCAACTGCACTCCATATGAAACTGCATCAGACAAAACAAGCCTTCCTTCAGCATCAGTATTATCTACTTCAATTGTAGTACCGTTCATAGCCACTACCACATCTCCAGGTTTTTGAGCATTTCCACCTGGCATATTTTCTGTCGCTGCAGCGATAACTGTCACATTAATTTTTGGTTTTAGCTCTGCGATGGCTTTCATTGTGCTTATTACTGAAGCCGCTCCAGCCATATCTCCCTTCATAGCAGCCATACCTCCTGAAGGCTTAATAGATATTCCTCCTGAGTCGAAAGTGATGCCTTTACCAATCAGCCCCAGGTTATTATTTGGGTTTTCAGGATCTCCTGAATATTTGATGATTATCATTTTTGGAGGAACAATACTTCCTTTGGCTACTCCAAGTAACGCTCCCATTTTTAATTGTCTCATTCGGTTTTCATCGAAGACTTCTAGTTCCAGATCAGTTCCATCACAGATGTCCGTGGCAATGTCTACCAAATCTGAAGGCGTCATGTAGTTTGCAGGTTGATTAACCAAATCGCGCGCTAAAGCCACAGAAGAGGCGATTGGTATTCCTTGGGAAAGACCATGTTGAATTGCATCAATTTTGGAATTGTCTGACTCTATGATAGTTACCTGTTTTATGTTTTGTTTTTGTTTTTTAGACTTATGTTCACCAAATTTATACGAACCTAAAATAGTCCCTTCAGCAATTGAACGAGCAGCAATAGCTGGTTCAATTACACCAATTTCATCTCCATGCAACACCGTTGCATATGTTTTGATTTGCTTGGAGTTTAGAAATCTAACAATTAACCCAGAGGTCGACCTAATCACATCTTGATCAAATTTCTCTTTACGGCCTAACCCGACAACTAAAACACGTTTAGGTTTAATCGAACCTTGAGTATGTATTAATGTTAATTCACCAGCTTTGCCTCTAATTTCACCAACTTCAATTAAGTTGGAGATGGTGTCGTTAAGGTATTCATTTACTAAACCAACTACCCCATCCGGTTTTGAAATTCCTTCAAATAAATTAACTACAATTGCATCTGCATCTTGTTTGGTTATGTCACCGATTTCTACGTTTAATTTCATATTTGATTAATATCCTGTTACCCTATTTTAGCGAAAATTAATTTTAAATCACGACTATGAGTCTACCTTTGCTATAATCGGGTTATCAAGTATTACAAAAACAGAGAATGGAATTAAGTTGAATAAACATAATAATAAAGATTTAGATCTAGTAGCTAAAGCGCATAGGTTTTTACCAGGTGGCTCTCTTGGAAATTTAACTTCAGACGTTATTATAGACAAGGGGTTAGGTAGTAAAATAACTGATGTGCAAGGTAACGAATATATAGATTACCTATTGGGCTCTGGACCTATGATAACGGGACACGCACATCCAGAGGTAATGGAAGCTGTAAAGAATCAATTAGAAAATGGGACTACATTCTTTGCAAATAATGAACCAGCAATTTTGCTTGCTGAAGAAATTTCAAACGCTATGGAGTGCGTAGATAAAGTAAGATTTTCGAGTACTGGAACAGAAGCAACAATGTACGCGATGAGAGCTGCTAGAGCATTTACTAAGAAAGATAAGATATTAAAATTTGAAGGCGGATTTCATGGAATGAATGATTATGCACTTCAAAGCATGATGCCAGTTGACCCTCATCAATTCCCTATCCCAAAATCAGACTCTGGAGGGATACCGGCAGCAGTATCAGAAACGATGCTTATAGCGCCATTTAATGATATTGAGGTCACGCAATCCATAATTGAAGAGCATAAGAATGAATTAGGAGGTGTCATTGTTGAGCCTTTTCAAAGACTATTGCCTCCAAAACCAGGATTCCTTGAAATGTTAAGGCAAATTACATTAGAACACGAAATCCCTTTGATATTTGATGAAGTAGTTACGTCTTTTAGATTTGCTTTAGGTGGAGCACAAGAATTCTATGGAATAACCCCTGATATCTGCTCACTAGGCAAAGCTGTCGCAGGAGGATTTCCACTTACTGCTGTCGGTGGCCGTGAAGATATTATGTCTCATTTTGACGCTTCTGCAGTGGATGCTGAAGAATGGTTGCCTCAAATTGGAACACTTAGTGGCAACCCAATTGCAGCAGTAGCTGGGCTTGCTACTGTTAAAATTCTAAAAAAACCAGGCACATATGAGCGGATGCATGAAATTGGCAATATAATAAAGACAGGACTTGAGAACACTCTTAAGGACGCGTCAATAAAATCTAAAGTAGTTGGTGTTGGGGTATTGTTTGATGTTTTTTTTACTGATGAGGAGATTGTCGATTATCGTTCAACTTTGAAAGCAGATAAGTCTAAATTAATGAAATTCAATCGTTTGTTAAGAGAAAATGGTATCTTTAAAGGAGACAGTAAATTTTACCTTTCAACGGAACACGATGAATCAGATGCTCAAGAAACAATTGAAGCTTTTAAGACAATTGTTGATAAACTAAGTTAAATAATTTTGTAATGGAGAATGTATGAAGGTCGGTGACATATCAATAAATGTGGTTACAGATGGAACTTTACTTTTGGATGGAGGAGCCCTTTTTGGGCCTGTTCCAAAGATCCAATGGGAAAAGAATCTAAAACCAGACAGAAGTAATAGGGTTAGAATTTCTTTAAATTGTATATTGATTCAATTAGGGTCTCAAAACATTTTAATAGATACCGGAATTGGAGCTAAACGTATGGAGAAACTCAAGGAGTCATACGCTGCTGCTGGTAATAAATTAATAAAAAATTTAAAGAGAGGGGGCTTAACCGCGAGAGACATAGATATAGTTGTCTTGACTGATTTGCGGTTTCATAGGGCTGGAGGGTGCACAAAAGTTGATAGGGTTGGCCAGACTCTTCCAGCTTTCCCAAAGGCAAAATATTTAGTTCAAAAAACAGCCTTAGAACAGGTAATTAATCCTAGCGAGCGTGGCGCCCCGCTATATCATAAAGATGACATTCTTCCCTTAATGGAAAAGGATTTGGTCGAAGTTATTGATGGTGACTACAAAATTGCACCTGGTATAACAACTTTTATGACAGATGGCCCTAGTGTCGGTCACCAGGTAGTGTTAATTGAGTCTGGTAGCGAGCGGATTGCATATGCAGGTGACTTGATGCCAACTTCATATCATTTGGCTCCAGGATGTATAAGCTCTTTAGATTACTCTCCCAATAAAACTTTAATTGCAAAACGCGAGGTTTTATCAATGGCAACAGATAAAGGTTGGTTGTTGGTATTTGGGAATGCTCAGGAAAACTATGCAGGATATGTTGAACAACGTGGCGGAAAGTATGGGTTACGAGCTATAGATATTTAATTATTGGATTATTTTACATTTTTTGAGTGGAGTTCATGATGGCAGGCTTATTAGCAAATATTGATCCTGATGGGTTATTAGAGTACTCGGTTGTTTATACAGACAGGTCTCTTAACCACATGTCGCAATCATTCCAAGGCATTATGAACGACGTGTCGAGATCACTTAAAAGTGTCTATAGCGCACAAGCGGCTATCGTTGTGCCTGGTGGCGGAACCTATGCAATGGAAGCTGTTGCTCGTCAATTTGCAACCAATCAAAATTGCTTAGTATTACGAAACGGTTGGTTTAGTTTTCGTTGGTCTCAAATCTTTGAAATGGGGAATATTTCATCTGAGGAGACAGTAATGAAAGCTTGCCGTGTCAGTAAAGGCGCTCAAGCACCATTTGCCCCAGCAGACATTAATGAAGTGGTAGACATGATTAAAACGCAAAAACCTAATCTGGTTTTCGCTCCTCATGTTGAAACATCATCTGGCATCATACTGCCTGATGACTATATCCGTTCTGTTGCCGAAGCTGTTCACTCAGTTGGCGGTATGTTTGTATTGGATTGTATTGCTTCAGGAGCTATCTGGGTTGACATGGAAGATAGTGGTGTAGATATATTAATCAGTGCTCCTCAAAAGGGATGGAGTTCCTCCCCTGCATTTGGGTTAGTGATGCTTTCAGCTAAAGCGAACGAGGCGATTAATAAAACTCAAAGCACAAGTTTTTCTTGTGACTTGCTTAAATGGCTGCAAATTATGCAAGCTTATGAAAATGGAACACATGCCTATCATGCCACAATGCCCACAGATGCAATTAAACGTTTTCGAGATACAATTATTGAAACGGCAGAGTTCGGTTTTGACAATGCTCGCAAAAAACAACAAGAGTTAGGTGATAAAGTTAGATTGTTACTTGAGAGTCACAATATCAATAGTGTTTCTGAAAAAGGTTATCAAGCACCAGGTGTTGTTGTTAGTTACACCAATGATAAAGAAATTCATAATGGTTCAAAATTCTCAAACGTTGGTATGCAAATTGCTGCAGGTGTCCCGCTTAAATGTGATGAAGGGGATGATTATCGAGCCTTCCGCCTTGGATTATTTGGCTTGGACAAGCTAAAAGATGTTGATGCTGCGGTTAAAAGACTTGAAGATGCTCTCAAACAAGTTGTTTAATCATCTGTTACTCTGCAAGCAAACAATTTAAATAACCGTTGGATTCTTCCTCAATCAGTACTCGGCTTATTGTGTTATACAGATCTCTTTCATCGCTTAGGCATACTCGAACATAGGTATCAGTAAGGCCTATCCATTTCCTATTCTTACGCCCTTCCCACAATACAGGTCTAATCTTGCCTATCAACTGTTTTTGATGAGCTCTACTTTTCTCATCGCCTAAACGAATTAACTCATTAACTCTAACTGATTTAACTGATGAAGCAATCTGGTCAGTTAAATGAGCAGCAGTAGTGCCAGGGCGAACTGAAAATGGGAAAACATGTAACTTCGAGAAACCAACCCTATTAACCACATCTACCGTATCTTCATAATCCTGTTCACTTTCTTCAGGGAACCCGACAATGATGTCAGTAGTAATTGAAAACTCCGAGAATTTAGACATCACAATTTCAACAGATGATAGGTATTCATCTCTCGTGTACCGCCTACGCATAAGTTTAAGAATTCTGTTACTTCCTGATTGCAAAGGTATATGCATGTGTGGACAGACTCTCGGGTTTTCCCATACTCTCAGTAGTTCAGAGTTAATTTCCTGGGGTTGAATAGAGGACACCCTTAGTCTTGCTAGAGTTGTGTTTTCTAATATGTGTTCTATAAGAAGATGTAATTTATTAGGTCCACCAGTTATATCAAACCCATAGGTGCCTAGTTGAGTACCTGTTAGTACAATTTCTTTATACCCAATTGTTTCCAATTTATTAATATTCGCAACTATCTCGTTTGCGGGAATACTACGCTCTCTTCCTCTCACCTTCGGAACTATGCAGTAAGCGCAGACCTGATCACACCCTTCTTGTATCTTTATGGATGCCCTGGTCTTAATTGTATTTAGATTAATAGGAATCTGATCGGTGCCCAAAGTACAGCTAACAAAGCCATCTCCTTGGCTTGCTATTATCTCGCTCACCAGGGTAGCTTTATTGGCATTGTTGGCAATAATATCTATTTCCGGGATTGCCGATAAAGCTTTAGCATCTCTGTCAACATAGCATCCAGTTGCAACTATAGTAGCTTTAGGGTTCTGCCTGCGAGCAGACCTGAGGCTCCGCCTTGCTTTACGATCTGCTATATGGGTGACTGTACAGGTATTTACTATATAAATATCTGTTGGTTGACCAATTTCCACAAGCTTAAATCCAGCTTCTATAAACTGTAAAGCTAATTTTCCTGAATCAGCTTGATTCAATTTACACCCATGGGTTTCAATTGATACTTTAGTTTCTAGTGTGGTATTCATTTTATTTTAATTAAAAGCGCTAAACCAGAATAATAACTCCGTATAATTATAACTGGGTTATATTTTTACAAGACTGTTATAATCCTCATCTACGCCTTTACCTGTTTAGTTTGTGAATAATAACGCAATAACAGTAAATAGTAATTAAGGTGAAATCCTTTATTAGTTAGAATCGGTTGTGTTTGTAAACATGCTTACTAATAAGTTTGGAGATATTAATAATTATGTCAAACCGTGTATTCGTCACAGGTTTGGGAGCAATAAGCCCCGTTGGATTGAATGTAACAGATACCTGGAAATCATTGATTTCTGGAAAGTCTGGCATCGGAAAAATAACATCATTCGATACGGAAAATTTTAAAACCAAGATAGCAGCAGAGGTGTCTGGCTTTGAACCTGCAGATTATATTGAAAAGAAACAAATTCGACGTTTAGATCGGTTTGTTCAATTTTCAATAGCAGCTGCTTTACAAGCTGTGAACCATGCTAATCTAGAAATAAACTCGAACAACTCAATTAGAATTGGAGTAATGATTGCTAGTGGGATAGGCGGCATAATAACTATTTCAAATCAACTTCAAGTACTCAATGAAAAAGGACCAAATCGCGTTTCTCCATTTTTCGTTCCAATGATGCTTCCTGATATGGCATCTGGACAAGTATCTATGACAATTGGTGCTCGTGGGCCTAGTATAGCCACGGTTTCGGCATGCGCCAGTGGAGCTGATTCAATCGGTGCAGCATTTAATCAATTACAGATAGGAGATTTAGATATCATAATTGCAGGTGGTACAGAAGCATCCATTTGTCCAATTGGAATAGCTGGTTTCAATGCATGCCATGCTCTTTCAACTAATAATGATAATCCTGAACTGGCATCTCGTCCATTTGATGCGAAGCGGGACGGGTTCGTCTGTGGAGAGGGATCAGGAGTACTAGTACTAGAAACTTTAAACAGTATGGAAAAACGATCTGCTGAACCCATAGCAGAGTTAGTGGGTTATGGAGCATCTGCAGATGCTCACCATGTAACTCAGCCCGCCCCAGGGGGCGAGGGTGGTGCCAGAGCAATGAAAACTGCTTTAGGCAAGGCAAAAATTGATCCCAGTGAAATTGATTACATTAATGCTCATGGAACTTCAACACCTGTTAACGACAAATATGAAACGCTGGCTATGAAAGCGGTATTTGAAGATTATGCATACAAAATCCCGATAAGTTCCACAAAATCTATGACAGGACATCTTTTAGGTGCATCAGGGGCTCTAGAAGCAGTTATTTCAGTTCAAGCCATAAAAAATAACATTATTCCACCAACAATAAATTTACAAAACCCAGATCCTGAATGCGATCTTGATTACACTCCAAATAAGGCTAAGAAAACTGACGTTGATTCAGTAATAACTAATTCATTTGGATTCGGAGGGCATAATAGCTCTCTTGTTTTTAAAGGTATTGATTCCTAGAAACCTTATTTTGAAAATTATAGATCAAACAATATCATTTGATGAAAAGAATAATCCTGTAGATTCAGAACCATGGCGCATTAAACAGGTATACCCTGACGACCTTGAACGTACTTTTGGTCGTCCAAAATTACAAGCTGTGTTGCTATTAAATAGACAAATCAAATCATCCTTTGACGCTGAGTCATATCTGGCTTCAGATGAACGATTAAGTTGCGATTGGAAATTACTACCAAATATAGATAATGCTATCAAACTAGTAGCCGATGCAATAAGTTCAGGAGATTTGATTGCTATATATGGTGATTTTGACGTTGACGGAATATCGGCCACTGCTGTTTTAAGTGAAATATTGACTTGTATCGGTGCTTCCGTTACTACATATATACCTCACAGGGTCACCGAGGGGCACAGTTTAAACACGGAAGCCATCACTCATCTCGCTTCACAAAACGTGAAACTTATCATCACAGTAGACTGTGGAACCACAGCGTATAAAGAGGTGAGTTTCGCCAAAAGTCTTGGCATGAAAGTGGTAGTAACTGATCATCACATTGGAAATGAACCTATGCCTGATGATGTCCCGGTTGTTAACCCTGGGTTGCCCGAATCGATATATCCATTTAAAGACCTGACTGGAGCAGGTGTCGCATTAAAATTTAGCGAAGCATTATGTGTGAAATATGATATAGAAATGCCGAAACATCTTTACACATTAGCTGCACTTGGAACAATTGCAGACATAGGTCCATTAACTGGTGAAAATCGATTTATTGTGAAAAATGGTCTTTTAAATCTTGGTGACACTGACCATATTGGTCTCAAAGCCCTTGCTCGAAAGGCTAACTGTAATTTAAAAACTATTACTGCAAGAGACCTCTCATTCACATTAATACCTAGACTTAATGCCGCTGGACGGCTTGGCAGCGCCGACACTAGTTTAGAAATTTTAATTACAAAAGATATTGATAAAGCAGAGGCATTATCTGAGCAGCTAGAACAAATTAACGTTGTTCGCAGAAACTTGTCCACTAAAGCAATTAAACTGGCTAAAGATTTGGTTAGAGATAATAAATTATCTGATGACCCCGCTCTTTTTCTATGCACCCCTGACTGGCATCCAGGTGTTTTAGGATTGATTGCGGGCAAACTAAGTGAGGAATATCGGAGACCGGTTGTGGCTGCATGCGTAGAAGGTGAGAATGTAAGGGCTAGTATTAGAAGCCCAAAAGGGTATGAAGTATTGCAGGGTTTACTAGACACAAACATAAATTTTTTAAAAATCGGAGGCCATAGCCAGGCAGCTGGCTTTACTTTGCAATGTTCAGAAATTGATTCTTTTAAGGCTAGATTTTTAGATGCCATAAAAAAACAAGTAGTAGATTCTTCCACCAGTAAACCAATTGAATATGAATCTGAAGTAATGCTTGCTGAAATTGACAAGGTGAATTTAAAATTTTTTAAATCTTTGGAACCATTTGGAAAAGCGAACCCACAACCAGTCTTTTTAAGTCGTGGATTAAATGTTTATCAATCAAGGACTGTAGGTAAAACAGATGCACATATAAAACTTATCGTGGGAGAGGGTTCAATACGATTTGACGCTATTGGTTTCGGTTTAGGGTTAAAATACCACGATCTTGGCAATAAAATAGATGCCATTTATAAGCTTAGTGAGAACCACTGGGCCGGTAAAACAACAATTCAGCTACACCTGATAGATTTTATTTCTGTATAGTTCCCTAACTATCATTTCTTCTGCGCTTAGCTCTAGTTGATCTAGAGTCCGCGTTCAATATGGATGTTATTGGAATATTTTCTATAATAGCCGGAGGCGAAACAAACCTTGCTTTGTACGCTAGGATAGGAATAGTAACCGCTAGGCATACTAGTGCTATATAGTGAGCTTCTTGCATACCAAAGGCCCAAATGCGATCTTCCCTGGCAAATGTAATTGCAAACCTTGAAATAGAGTAAAGTGAGAGATAGATACACCACAACATTCCTGAAGGTTTCACGCGATTTCGAAGTGTCCATAAAATAGCAATGATAATTGTGTTGCCGAGAATCTCGTAGAATATTACTGGCTCTGAGCCAGTGCCAAATCCCGAAGCACAGTTTTGAGCTAAACTTTGCGGGTGAGTCCAAGCAAAGCTTAGGAAATGACTAGCGGACCTTGCACAGTGTTCACCATTTGCTATATCACCCAACCTTCCAATAGTTTGTGCTAGAAGAAGAGCCGGTGCTGTTAGATCCATAAGGACGCCCCAATGGGCTTTTGGTACTCTTTGTATAGCCAGATAGGCTACCCCACCCAAAAATCCACCTAAAATACCGCCCCATACTCCAATACCTCCACTCCAAATCGCTATTATACGTTCAGGGTTACTTCCGTAAAAATCCCAATAATCAATGACATGAACTATTCTTGCGCCTATAAAACCACCTAAAACACACCAGATTGCAAGCGAGTACACATCGTCTGATGAAATTCCTTTCATCGGAGCCCATCGTGCTACCAAATATACAGCTGTTATTACCCCAACTAAACTAAAGATACCATGCCAAGCTAAAGCTAAGTTAAGTCCATTTTGGATAGTGAACAGATTTGGTCCAACCGATATTTCTATCATAAATTAATTTTAAGGGCCTTTTTAATTTGAGATTTTCCTAAATGTCTTTCAGATACTTTGAGTAATCATATCAATGTATCATTATTTTAAAAGTAGAAATCGATCTCGATTCCATGGCTATTGAATAGATTAAGCTAAAAACGTTCGATTTGTGAACCTGAGCGTCATAGGTTTTTATATATCTAATAAACGAAAATATATGTCGTGAATTCACAAAACATCAGAGGGAAAGCTTTCATTGGGTTAACTTTGTTTTTGTCCTATCTCAAGGTAGAACGAGGGGTTTCAACTAATACATTAGACGCATATAGATCAGACATATCTCAATTAATAACTTTTTATTCTAAAACAATCCCTGATTTTTCTGAAAAAGATTGGGACTGGTCTGAAATAGGTCCGAAAGACATAAAGGACTACATATTTAATTTGAACCAAAATCAGTACAGCGTATCAACAAAGGCTAGAAAGATAGCATCCACGAATTCGTTGTTTAAATTTTTGTTTGATGAGAACGAAATACAAACTGACCCTTGTGAGCATATCTCCACACCTAAATTACCAAGAACTCTCCCGTCTATATTGTCTGAGGACGAGATAAATACATTATTTGATTCTATAAAAGGAACTAAAATTGATGATTTACGGGATAGAGCAATGTTTGAATTGATGTACGCTTCCGGAATTAGGGTGAGCGAATTAATATCATGCGACACAGACAGTATTGATATTGACCAAAATTCCATAAGAGTTATAGGTAAGGGCTCTAAAGAAAGAATGTTGCCAATTCATTCCGGGGCTACAAATTTAGTTGCTGAATACATCACAGATGGCCGGCCAGCCAGATTAAATGGATCTTCAGAGAAGGCCTTGTTCTTAAACAAGAATGGTAAACGCCTGACGCGGCAAGGATTTTGGCTTATACTCAATAGAAGGAGTTCTAAAGCGGGATTAACAAGGGAAGTTAACCCACATTTGCTAAGACATAGTTTTGCAACTCATTTACTAAAAGGTGGTGCTCCCTTGAGACATGTGCAAGAGTTGTTGGGGCACTCGGATATATCAACGACTCAGATCTACACTCATTTAAGTAATGATCATCTTAGACAGGAATATAATAAGGCACACCCGAGATCTTGAAATTAACAAGGAATTATATAAATGGCAAAAAAAGGTAAAAAAGTAGCTTCGAAGCAAGCAGGTATGAAAGCTCGTAAAAAAAACAGAGATGTTTCAACTCGTTTGACAGAAGCACAAACTTCATCTCCATTCATTAGTGAAAAAGAAACCAAGTCGACTGATAACAATCAGTCGGTTAACGAGTCGCATAAAGTTCCGATAACCCGCTCACCGAAACTTGAAGTCCAACCTAAAACAAGTGGAGTTATCCAATCGGTCGCATTCTCACATTTACGAGTTGAGTTACTTCATATAACTTGTATCACTGTAGTTCTGGCTGCTGTTTTAGCAGCTTTAACCATAGTTTTAAATTAATACTGTATTATTCAAAAAATCCATTTATGTTTTAACGCTCAGTATTAAAGTTAATTTGTATGAGTAATTTCTCGGAAAGATTGACTCGTTTACCAGTACAGCCTGGCGTATATCTAATGAAAGACATTTCAGGCAAAGTGCTTTATATTGGCAAAGCATCTGCTCTTCGTAATCGAGTGCGTTCATATTTCCAGAAAAAAGCAAATTTACCACCTAAAATTAAACGTATGGTGTCAATGATTAATGATTTCGAATTCATTGTTACCGAATCAGAGTTAGAGGCTTTTTTACTAGAAAGCAACTTAATTAAACAGTACCAACCTAGGTTTAACGCGCGTCTTAAAGATGGAAAGTCATATCCATTTATAAAAATAGATACATCAGAAGCATTCCCTCAAGTATATATAACAAGAAAGCCAAATGATGATGGTTCGAGGTATTTTGGACCTTTTGCAAATGCGGGAAGCGTTCGTAGAACGTTAGGGTTATTGAAAAAGTTATTCCCATATCGGTCCTGTACCAAACATATTTCTGGCACTGATGAACGACCTTGCCTTGATTTTCATATTAATCGCTGTGTAGGCCCATGTATAGGTGCAGTAGATGTTGACGGATACGATGACATCATTCAACAAGTAATTTTGTTTATGGAAGGCAAAACAGCTGATGTAACAAAAAAAATACGGGAAAATATGTTATATGCATCAGAGCAACTTGATTACGAAAAAGCTACGGTATTAAGAGACCAATTAACTGCAATTGAACAAATACATGAAAAGCAAAAAGTAATCAATATTTCAACGGAAAACATCGATGTTATAGGTGGAGCAAAATATCGTGATCAGTGCAGGATTGAGGTTTTCTTTATAAGAAAAGGAAAATTAATTGGAAGAGATCAGTTTATTATGCAAGGGACTAGCGAAGATTCCGAAAGTGAAATATTGTCTGCATTTATAACACAATTTTACTCTCATGCTCATTACATACCATCAAAAATTTTAATACCTGAAAAAGTAGCGAATATCGATTCGATAGAATCTTGGCTAACTACTAAAAAATCTTCAAAAGTTAAAGTAACTGTTCCCTACCGTGGGGAAAAGAAAAGATTGCTTGAGATGGTGAAGGAAAACGCGGAACGTGGTCTTGAGCAATTAAAGCTTAAAGAAATTGAAGAAGGTTCAACCGATGAAGCTTTATCTCAATTACAGGAGGCTCTAAACCTGCCGAAGCTACCATGGAGAATTGAAACCTATGACATATCTAACATACAGGGTTCAAATTCAGTCGGTTCAATGGTGGTTTTTGAAAATGGTAAACCTTTTAAAAGTGACTACCGTAGATTCATAATAAGAAATGTTGAAGGTATTGATGATTATTCTATGATGAAAGAAGTTCTTACACGAAGATTTAAAAAACTAAAAGATAATTCTACCCAAAGTAATGCGTGGGTAAAAAGTCCGGATCTTGTTTTGATAGACGGAGGCAAAGGTCATTTAAGCGCAGCTTTACAGGTATTCCTTGAGCTTGGGATAAAAGATATCTCTTTAGCTAGTATTGCAAAACAACAGGAAGAAATATTTGTGCCAGAAACACCTGAGCCAATTATTTTAGATCGTAGGTCACAAGCTCTATATTTACTTCAGCGTTCCCGCGATGAAGCTCATCGGTTTGCGATTACCTTTCACAGAAAAAGACGCTCTAAATCATCAACTACATCAAAATTAGATTCGATTCCCGGGATAGGTGTTGAAAGACGAAAACAATTATTACGTAAGTTCGGATCAACGAAGATGATTGAAGAGGCCCATATAGATGATATTGCATCCTTACCAGGGTTTAATATATCGTTAGCGGGTCGCATAAAAGATAGACTTTAAAATATTTAATAGGATAAACCACCATGGAAACTCACGTAATAATAGGTTTTAAAATAAAACCTGATCAAGTAGATAAATTCACAACACACATCAAGAAGATTATCCCTGACACACGTTCTTTTGAAGGTTGTATAGATGTTGGGTTTTACTTTAATTCAGACGACGAAAACGACCTAGTGGTATTCGAAAGCTGGGAATCCAGAGCTCACTACGAGAAATACTTCGCATGGCGAACTGAGACTGGTGCACTGGGTGCAATAGCCAGTTATTTGGATGACGAGCCTTCCATTAGGTACCTAACTAAATCAGATATATAAGCTATAAAGCCGGTTTAGTTAGATTTTGAGTCGTCTTTACCCATTCCTAGGAATGGCTTAAGCATCTCGGTGAATTCCATCGGGAATATGAATTTACTCGATGCACTCGCACCCAACTCACTAAGTGTTTCGAAATATTTGAGGCTCATTGTTTTGCTATCTATGCCTTTAGCAATCTTCGAAACATTACTCAACTCATCAGCTAAACCTTGCCCTCTTAGCTTCATTGCCTGTTGATCGCCTTCGGCAGTTAATATTTCGCTTTGCCTGACTCCCTCTGCTTTAAGAATAGCTGATTGCTTTTCACCTTCTGCTGTCGTTATAGCAGCCTTTTTAATTCCTTCAGCCTCGATAATCGCAGCTCTTCTTACGCGTTCCGCTGACATCTGCCGATTCATTGCTTCCTGAATATCTGGAGGAGGTTCGATTTCTCGAATTTCAACCTGCGTAACTTTAATTCCCCACCTGTCAGTGACCTCATCCAATCTAGCTCTTAAAGAGCTGTTGATATGTTCTCTCTTGGCCAAAACGTCATCAAGGCTCATCTCTCCGATCACCGCCCTAAGAGTAGTTGTAGCCATTCCTACAACAGCTGATCGAAAATCCATTACTTCTAGGATCGATTTCTCCGCTGCCACAACCCTCATATATAACAGAAAGTCTATATCAATCGGTGCATTGTCTTCCGTAATAGCAGTTTGCCTCGGGATATCAATGACAATTTCCCTCATGTCCAACCTTGCTGTGGAATGGAAAGGCCAAATTAGTAGATGAAGTCCACCAGGTTTAAGGCCTCTAAATTTGCCCAGCCAGAAAACCCCTAAGCTTTCGTATTGTTGTACAACTGTCAAATATGGAATCATAAATCCTCCGTCAGTTTGTAATTTATTACCAAGTTAAGTTCAAAACTATCATATAAGGCATGCCGAAATCTACGGACTTAGTGAAATTTAGGTGTCGAGCTTTACAATTACGCCTAATCATAAACCTTTACTTTCAAAATTAGTTTATCTTTGTTAGTAACGACTACCAAAGAGCTGGACTTTATCAAGACCCTACCTATGCTATCAGCGAACCATTCTTCACTCGACAAATAAATGGAACCGGTCGGATTTAAATCTGTAATTACTTTGGCGTGTTGTTTATTAGCAACTTTTTTGTAAGAGCTATATCGGCATTTAGAACTTAGCTGTTGTAATAGTTCTTAGAGTTTTATTAAACCATACCAAGTTCTGATTCGACTTCCCCTAGAACTTCATCTACAGCCTGCATAAATTGGTCTATTTCAGATCTTGTTACACAGAGTGGCGGACTAAAGCAAAGCAATCCACGGGGACGTATTATCATTTTACGTTCAGCAAATTTATTAGCCATTATTTTCTCGACGTTAACTTCTTTAGGAAAGCGTTCTTTTGTCACTTGGTCCTTTACAAGATCCATTGCTGTCATTAAACCAAGGCCCCTAACATTCCCTACCATCTTATGTTTAGATCCAATACTCAACATCTGCTCCATAAGATATTCTCCGAGTTCAGCTGCTCTGTCTACTAGATTTTCTTTTTCAATAATATCGATGTTTGCAAGGGCCGCAGCCGCTAGTACAGGGTGCCCGCCAAATGTTAACGTTTGAGCGAACACGTTATTCTCTCCAGCAAAGGCATTTGCGATTTTTGGAGTGACTATCGTTGCAGCCAGCGGCACATATGCACTGACAATTCCCTTAGCCATGGTCATAATATCAGGTACTGTATTCCAGTGGTTGATACCAAACCATTTTCCTGTTCTGCCAAAACCCGTAATAACCTCATCAACTATCATTAATACGCCGTATTTATCACAGATCTCCCTAACCATTGGCCAGTATTCAGGACTAGGTACTGCGCAGGCATCATAGGCAGTATCTGCGCAAAATGCTTCCCCAATAAATGCTGCTACAGTATCTTCTCCATGAAAAAGTATCAGGTCTTCAACTGACTTTGCAGCATTTATAGCGATTTCAGATGGACTATTACCCGGAACCTCTGGGCGATATGAATTTGGCTGTGCTGCGTATAACATCCCTGGCACAGCTGGCTCATAATCAACTCTACTTCCCAGGCCTCCATATCCTCCAAGCCACTGTGTAACGCCTAAAGCACCATGATATGATCCACGACGAGATATTATTTTATATTTGGTATGATTTCCATTCCGTTTATGATAAGCCCTAGCGATTTTTACAGCAGTTTCATTTGCTTCAGAACCTCCTGTTGACAACCATGATCTTTCCAATTCCCCAGGCGTAAGTTCGGCAAGTTTTTTGCTTAATCTTGCAACAGGCTCAGTGGTTGTACCTCGAGGCGTGAAGCTAATTTTATTGATCTGGTCTCTAACTGCATCGGCTATTTCTGTGCGACCATACCCCACGTTCACGCATAAGTATCCGCCGTTTACATCCATCCATTCATTGCCATCTGTATCAACAACAGTAAGTCCCTTGCCTTCTTTGATAATAATTGGATCGCCTTCTTCTGCCATCTCAATCCAACTCCTAACATGCATCCAATTATGCTTTAGAGAGGACTTCCTTAATGCTTGGGTTTCTGGTGTTTGTGGATTAGTGTTAGAAATCATTATTTAACTCCTAGCTGTTGTTCTATAGCTTCTAAAGACGCATCTATTCCGTCAACGATTTCATCGCAGTCAGACTGAGTAACACAAAGAGGAGGGCCAACCGTTACAACGTTTCCATCACTTTGTAATATTAGGCCGTTTCTTCGAAATTCCTTGTTGATTCTGCCTGCAACATCGACATCTTTAGGGAATTTTGCTTTTGTGTCACGATCAGCAACTAATTCGACACCAATCAACAATCCTATCCCTCTTACATCTCCAATTACGGGATGTTTTTTCATCAAACCGGTCAGACCTTTTTTAAGATACTCGCCTTGTATCCTTGAATTTTCTACCATATTTTCTGATTCTATTATTTCGATTGTTTTTAAAGCGGCTGCCGCGGAGACTGGATTACCAGCTGAAGTTACAGCATGCCAGATGGGCTCACTGCCGAATTGATCTGCTATGCGTTCGCTAACTGAGGTTACTGCTAACGGAAGGTAACTTGAAATAATTCCTTTACCCATTGTCATAATATCGGGTACGATTCCAAAATGCTCAATGCCAAACATCTTTCCTGTACGCCCAAATCCAGTTATCACCTCATCAATTATTAGCAAAACCCCATACTTGTCACAGATCTCTCTTACCATAGGCCAGTACTCTGGTGCCGGTACCGGTGCCCCAACCGGCTGTGAAACAGGCTCTCCAATAACAGCCGCCACCGTTTTTGCATCATGCATCAGTATTGCATCCTCTATTGCCTGGGCACACCGAATTGCAGTTTCAGACGGGGTGCTGGATCTGTACTCATCTCGGTAATGATTTGGGTGGGGTACATGAACCATTCCTGGAGGGGCTGGCTCAAAATCACTTAATGAATAATCAGTAGCGTTATTACCCAGCCACATAACTCCGCCGGTCGTGCCATGATATGAACCTTTTCGGCTAATAATTTTATATCTTCCGGACTCCCCTCTTCTTTTGTGATAAGCCCTGACCATTTTAATTGCGGTTTCATTAGCTTCAGAGCCTCCGGATCCAGGCCACGATCTTGATATATCGCCAGGCGTTAATTCGGCTAGTTTTTCGCACAGCTGTATTACTGGAACAGTAGTAGTGCCTTGAGGGAAATAGGTGATTTTTGACATCTGATCATAAGCTACCTCTGCTATTTCTGTGCGGCCATAACCTAGATTTACACATGTATATCCTCCGTGAGCATCCAGCCATGTTTTGCCCGTTGAGTCGGTTACCCTAACACCCTCCCCTTTAACCATCACTAATGGTTCCCCGGTTTCGGCCATCTGTGTCCAATCGGCATTGTGCATCCATTGATATTGAAGCGACATTTTCCTGATATCATCAGTGTTACTAGTCATCGTACTTCTTCTCCTTAAAAGCCTAAATAAAAGCCTAAATCGTTGGGCGTGCAACTATTAACTGTTTCCCGAAGGGTAACTTATGAAGGTTTTATATTAAGTTTACAGATATTACAACAGTACAATAATAAACACACAAATTAGGGTTGTGTGATATTGCTAATTTATTACCCAACTAAGGGTTCTCTATCGATAACAACTTAACCACAGCCATGTAAATTAACTATTAGGAAAGTATTAAAATGTCTCGGATCTAAAATATCTACAATTAGCCTTGTTGTAATTGTAGTGTTGTAATTACGGTTTTAATCGCGGAAGTTCACATACTGGAGAGGCTGTTGATTTTCCATGGACTCGATAAAAGCGATTATTTCCTGTAGATCGTCCCGCTTTTTCCCGGTCACTTTAAGTTCGTTTCCTTTCGTTGATATTTGCACTCTGATTTTGGTGGACTTTACAGATTTTGTGATTTTTCTGGCAAGTTCATCATCAATACCTTGTTTTATATCAACAACCTGTTTCACGGTTTGACCCGATGCTTCTACTGAGTTACCGAATACAAAGGCGCCTCTTTCAACCTTTCTCATAGTTAGGTACTTTCGTAGTAAAGCGTTGACCTGCTCTAACTTCATGGGATCGTCTGCGGTAATCGTAAGGGTATTATCTTTACGATCTAAGTCGCATTTAGATCCAGCTAGATCGTACCTCTGGCGAATTTCTCTCTTAGCACCGTTGATAGCATTATCTACTTCCATTAAATCAGTCCTTGAAACAACATCAAATGAAGGCATCTACTTATTTACCTCAGGGTTAACGCAAGTGGTTAAAGCAGTTCCTTTAAGCCCGTTGATTAAATTAGCTGCTGCCAGGTTCGACATAGCTCTGCGAGTCTCGACAGTAGCGCTAGCAATATGAGGAACTATGATGCAATTATCCAAAGTAAGAAGAGGGTGATTGTTTGGTATTGGCTCAGGGTCTGTGACATCAAGTCCTGCCCCAGCTATTTCTTTGTTTTTCAATGCTTCATAAAGTGCCGTATGATCAATTACGGGGCCTCGAGCCGCATTAATGATGACTGAAGAACTCTTCATCTTCTTGAATTGTTCGGTACTAAACATATGTTTAGTCGATGGATTAAGATCGACATGTATGCTCACAAAGTCTGATTGAGATAGTAGTTCATCCATCCCTACGTGAGTCATTTTCAAGTCTTTTTCTAAATCTTCTCGTCTATTTACGTCATAATACAAAATGTCCATATCAAAACCAGTCGATCGTTTTGCCATTTCAAATCCAATTCTACCCATTCCAACAATACCTATCTTGCTCCCGTATATGTCTTGCCCCAGAAAATGTAAAGGATGCCATGTCTTCCATGAACCGTCGTGGGCAGCAATATGCCCTGGAATGACAAGACGCGCAGCCGCCATTAATAATGTAAAAGCGAAGTCTGCTGTAGCATGAGTTAAAACGTCTGGTGTATATCCAACTGGAATGTTTCTTTTTGTTGCTTCAGAAATATCAATATTGTTATAACCAACAGCAATTTGGCTAATCACTTTTAATTGTGGCCCCGCATTATCCATAAATTCGCCGTCAATTCTGTCAGTCAATAAACATAAAATGCCATCAATACCTTTTGATTTATTCAACAATATCTCGCGGGATGGAGGCATCTCGTCTGTCCAAAGATCAACTTCAGCTACTTTTTCAATTTCTTTAATTGCTTCTGGGAAAATATTCCTAGTTATTAGCACTCTTGGTTTATTCAAATCTTCAACTCCAAATTCCTATCTTAAAAATTAATTAGAATCATTCTTTTTATCTGGGCTATTTTTATACTGAGTATATTGTTTCAGGAAGACTAAAGCGCTACCTGCCATCAAATACACAACACCCATCCATCCCCAGTCGCTCATGTAAATAAGTCCCCCCGCAACCCATGAAGTAGCAAAGAATATCCCCCCTGACCAGCCAACATTTTTTGTAATTGCAAACTTTATTATTGCAATTGGAGCAGCAATAGCAGCTGCTAATGGAATTAACCCTGCTGCTGTACCAAATAAAGCAGCCATTCCCGTGTTACCTTGGAACTTAAAGAATATCGGGAAAAATTGCCCACACAACATGCAAAACATGGAAATAGCAATCCATTCAATTTCGATATCTAAGAGGCGTAAAGGTAAGGTAACTATTACGCCTTTCAAAATGTCTAAAACAAAAACAGTTATACCGTATTTCCGGCCTACCTGCCTCCATATGTTTGCAGCGCCTGGATTACCCGTCCCAAGTGATCTGATATCTATGCCTTTTGCCCTACATACTAGATCCCCTACTAATGCAGACCCCAGAAGGTAAGAGCCTATTGTCCAAACTATATAAAACCAAATTGCATCCAATGTTCTTTCTCTCTTTAATCAAAATAGTAGTAAGTTTCTTGCCTTGTATTGAGAAGACATAAAAAACTTTTCTCAAGATATGATATAGGATGACAACCTACCGCTCAATAATGAATTCTTAATATATTTGAAACTAGGGAGCCATATGACCACAGGACTAGCTGCAATTTATGTCGAACCTTATAAATTTGAATTACGGGAATTGCCGGTTCCTGAAGTTGAACCAGGAGGGTTATTAGTAAGAATAACAGCCGCTGGTATATGTGGGTCTGATTTACATTTCTATAGAGGGCACCTCAAACCAGGCAATTGGACAGGAGACCCACTAAATCGGCCAACTATAATTGGTCATGAAATGACCGGGATAGTGGCGAAACTGGGAGCGGAAGTCAAGACTGACTCTCTAGGCAGAGAACTCAAAGAGGGTGACCGAGTTGCTTATACATATTTTTTCCCATGTTTAAAATGCTATAACTGTCTAAGAGGCCAATTAAATACATGTCCAAACAGAACTCGTTTCCGCAAATCTGTTGAAGAGTCACCGGTATGTTCAGGAGGCTTTGCAGAATATTTTTATTTACCCAGAGGACATTTCGTTTTTAAGGTACCAAAGGAATTGTCCGATGCTCAAGTAGCTCCAGTGAATTGTGCTGTATCTCAAGTAATATTTGGATTAAATAAGGCAAACATAAGGTTAGGCGATACTGTAGTAATTCAGGGTGCTGGAGGACTAGGAATCAATGCGGCTAGTGCAGCAAAAGAAATGGGAGCATCAAAAGTAATAATTTTAGACGGTTCGAAGATTAGACTGGATTTAGCTTTAGAATGTGGAGCCGATGAAGTAGTAGATATTACTGAGTACAATACTCCCGAAAGCCGGATTGCCCGGGTGAAGGAATTAAGCGAAGGAAGAGGCGGAGACATTGTAATGGAGTTGGTGGGACTGCCAGATGCATTTACAGAGGGATTAGAGTTAACTCGTTTGGGGGGTACGCTTGTAGAAATTGGGAATATGTGGAAGGGCGGGAAAACTTCTATAGACGTAGCCACTACTGTGTGGGGAAATACAACAGTTATTGGCATTGCTCACTATGACCCTTACACACTTCCAGTAGCTATGGACTTTTTAGTTAACACTCAGGATAAGTACGCTTTGCCAAAGCTTATGTCACATAGTTTTCCCTTATCTGAGATAAATACCGCGTTTGCTGAAGCCGAGTGGTCTGGCAAACAAGATGGTACTCAGATCACACGTGCATATCTTCGGCCATAGAACAGGCGATTTATGAACATTAAGAAGGATACCGGAGTGTACGACAACTCAATTGTGATAGATGGTTTAAATGTTAGCAATTGGGGTAGCCCAGAAGTATATAGAAGCCTGAAATCAGGAGGAGTTACTGCAATTAATGCAACGATTGCCGTATGGGAAGGCTTCCATGAAACAATGAGAAACCTTGAAGATTGGTATGTCCGCTTCCAAGAAAACAATGATTTAATGCATGCAACTTCGGTGGCAGATATTATAAAGGCTAAATCAGATAATAAAACTGCAATAATTTTTGGTTGGCAAAACGCTTCCCCAATAGAAAACAGACTTGATCGTCTCCAACTATTTCATGCATTAGGTGTCAGAATAGTACAGATAACCTATAACGAGCGTAACTTAATTGGTAACGGCTGCTATGAAAGAAGAGATGAAGGGTTAAGTCTTTTTGGAGTCGACGCAGTGAAAGAGATGAATAATTTAGGCATTTTAATAGATTTATCTCATGTCGGAGATAAATCCACGCTAGAAGCTGCAGAATTGTCAGAAGGACCTGTCGCCATTACACATGCAAACGCTAGATCATATGTAAATCACCCAAGAAACAAGACTGATGATGCTTTAAGACTAGTGAGAGATAAAGGTGGTGTAATAGGAGCAAACGCATTTCCTCCTTTTTTGAAAAACGGGCTTAAATCAACATTGGTTGATTATATAGATTGTATAGAAGATCTTATTGAGAGGGTTGGGATCGATCACACGGCCATAGGAACTGACTTTACTCAGAACCAATCACCAGATTTTTACGAATGGATATTCATGCAGCAAGGAACCAAATCAGTTGGCAAGAACCCAATGCCAGATTCATATCAGGCCCTTTCTGGATTAGAATCTCCTGATAAAATGCGTAATATTTCAACCGAGTTGGAAAAACGAGGATATACAAGAGAGGACATAGTGAAAATAATGGGTGGTAATTGGCTTAAACTATTTGAAAAGGTTTGGAAGTAAATGCAAGGAATCGTAGCCTGTCCCCAACCATGGTCAGCTGACATCGGGATAGAAGTAATGGAATCAGGAGGCAATGCGTTTGACGCCGCCCTTGCCGCCGCTTTTACGCAATGGGTATGGGACCCATTGATGTGTGGGCCAGGAGGCATGGGGGTTTCTCAGGTATACAGTGCTAAGAAGAACGAAAATAAAGTAATAAGTTTCGCTGGTCGCGCAGGCTCTAAAGCCAGGCCTGATATGTGGGAGTCAGACTTAAAGTCACGCACAGAAGTGTCTAGTTTGTTCGTGTTTGATGATTTTAGAAATGAACTTGGATACACCTCAATTATGCTTCCGACTGTAATCTCTGGCTTCGGTGAAATCCATAGACGCTACTGCACTATGCCATGGGCTGAATTACTTTATCCTGCGATAGAGCAAGCAAAGGCAGGATTACCTATTCATCCCACATTTATGGACTGGATAACAATGCCGATTGTGCCAGGACAGCCCACAGCGCAAGAAAGAGTTTCAGCTACTGACGGATGTAAAAAGATGTTTTTGCAGGCAGATGGGAGTTTCCATCCTTATGGTTCTACTATCGATATGAAAGATATGGCTGAAACATTGGGCAGGATCGCAAAAGGCGGTCCTGGAGAGTTTTATGAAGGCGACTTAAGTAAAGAGATCCTATCCGATTTAAAAAAACATGGAGCCTTCGTGACTGAAGAGGATTTCACCCAATACAAACCCCGTGTTTATGGCCCACTAATCGGTCATTACCGTGGCCAAAAAATTACTTCCGTAAAACCGCCTGACTCAGGGCAAACTATCATTCAAGCCTTACGTTTATTGGAGTCATTTAATCTTCAGCAAATGGATCATGGCAGTTCAGAATATCTGCACGTACTGGGTTCGGCATTATCAATCGCTCATCAAGACCGCCTTGATTACAACGCTGATCCTGAATTCTGCCCAGTTCCTGTTGATGAATTAATCCTAGATCAAGACAGATTGAATAGCCAGATCTCACAGATACGTAAAGGATATACCGGTAAATCTAAAGGCGACGTAGACCAAGGCCACACTACGACAATAAGTGTAGCGGATGAAGAGGGAAACTTTATTTCTTTAACCCATACCCTCGGCTGGGCTTCAGGAGTTGTTACTCCTGACCTGGGCTTTATTTACAACAATGGCATGAACCTTGCTGACCCTCGAACAGGCCAGCCCAACTCCATTGCTCCTGGTAAGGCAAGAATGTCTAACATGGTACCTACTTTAATTTGGAATAACGATAGACCTGAAGCAGCAATCGGGGCTTTAGGAGGAGCTGTAATAATTAGTGCCATTGTTCAGGCAATTGTTCATATGGTGGATTTTGGTATGTCCCCTGCTGAAGCTGTTTTGGCTCCAAGAATACATACCGAAGGTGGACCATTATTTCTAGAAGCTAGATTCCGTGCAAAAGTAGTTGATGAACTAACTCAGATGGGTCATGCTGTGAGGAGAGATCCATTTCCACTTAATCCATTAATGGCACGGGCTCAAGTTGCACTCAGAGATTCCAACGGTCTATTTCTCGGGGGATCTGACCCTCGAGCAGGCGGAGGCGGAGTAGCAATTTCTAGGACTTAATTGACTTACCGGTCTAATAGCCTTGTACTGCCACAAGGCTATTAGCGCCTTACCACCATCCCAAACTATGAAAGTTGTGATTGTGGATCCAGTCTGGGTAGATCGAGTTCAATTGTAGCGAATTAGAGTGCGATCGCAGCATTCCAAACCAGTCGCTGTTGCGAACTAAAAGGTCTTCCCACCCAGCCATACCGTTGAAATTGGCGACCAAGAACTTGTCATTCAAACTCAGGTTCCAATTGCCGATCCAATCACCGTGCCATTTGGCTTCAAGGTCGCCACCGGTGGAACGAAGTATACCAAGGTACTCCATATCCATGTGCATTCCATTGTGTGACGGAATGTCCGGATCAGCGTTGTTGTAAACGTACAGATCTTCCATGCCATTGCCGTCTATATCAGCAACGAACCACTGGTCGTTTCTGCTCATTGTCCAAGTCGTTTTCCAACCAATGGTCTGAATTATATCCTCGTAGATGTTGGCCCTTTTCAGAAACGTCCCATCAGATCTAAGCATATATAAATATTCATGATCCCAGTCGTGTCCATTAAATAGGTATAGATCATCATCACCGTCACCGTCGAAGTCTGCCACATAGAATTGGTCGTTGCTCGTAAACTTCCAATGAAAGGTGTTGAAAGAGTAATGAGGAGTAATTATGTCGTCATACCGCTTAACATGCTGAAGGCTAGTAGCGGTAGATTTCAATAGTTGGAGGTAGCCCATTTCCCAGTCTATTCCAATCGCGCCGTTGAAGACATAGAGCTCTTCTAGGCCGTCTCCATCGATATCGGCCACGAAAAATTCGTCGTGACTCTTCATACTGTCCCAACCTGGAAGAGTATCGTCATACCGCTTAACGTGCTCAAGGCCGGATCGATGGCTATCTCCCGAATAAAGACCTTTCCCAGTGGACTTCAGCATTTGGAGGTAGGCTATGTCCCAGTCAACGCCAATCGCGCCGTTGAACACGAAAAGGTCGTCCAAGCCATCGCCATTGAAGTCCGCCACGAAAAATTCGTCATTACTCTTCATACTGTCCCAACCTGGCAGAGTATCGTCGAACCGGTTTTCGAGCACAAATCCTGAACCAGTAGACCGTAGCATGCCAAATAATGAAATAGGATTGTCCTTGCCCTTTGTCCAGCCGGTGTGGTTGACAACGAAAAGGTCGTCCAAGCCATCCCCACTGAAATCGCCCACATAGAATTTGTCTCCTGATTTGAACTCCCAATTCCAACCATTTTTAGTTATCTTTGGAGTAGCAATCCAATCCAGCTCAAGTTCACTGCCCGTGGAGACGTATAGGGCCAGACTGTTGGCGTTGTGAAGCACCAGGTCGTCTTTGTTATCTCCGTTAAAGTCCCCAACGTAGGAGTTGTCAAAATCGTAATCATGGAATGGATCTATGGCCGTGCGCATTAAGTTGTAATTCACAGCGCCATAGGGAGGGCTGTTTGAAGTCATCCGATCGTTGAAATGTGCTCTAAAAATACCATTGGTCCAACTACCCTGTCCAAGGGTAGCACCGGCAAACACACCAGCATCCTCGACAGGATCCAACAGCTGAACTAATACTGTGGGAATCGGAGTGTTCGGGTCTACAAACCCCAACCCGCCATCGCCCCACTTAATAGTGTTACGATTGTTGCTGATAGTAAGGTTTGGACGAGAAGGTTCTCCTCCGGTATAGGTGCCTCCAGACGCTATGTACTCATCCCCTAAACCGCCTATCGAGTGTCCAAATTCGTGTCCCACAACCGGCCATGATGTGCCCAAAGTCATTCTGAAGATATTGCCACTCGCGCACGCGCCATTACCTGGTTCGTTCAAAATCACAATAGCATAGTCCCATTGAGGTACCAAGAAGTTGAGAAGGTTTGTCTCCGCCGTGTTTGAGGAGACACCAGTGGATGTGGAGCCGCCCTCCATCCAGCACCGGTTCCAATCGCCGCTGTATTCATAGCCAAGTACCGTGTCAAGAGCCGCGGCAATGCCGTCCCCATCGCTATCAGACGTAATTCCACCTCCAGCGACTCCAGGGGTCCCCCCAGGGGACGTTGGATTCTGTGTTACCTGTGTTACACCCGTTTCGTTAGATATGAGATTGATTGAATAAACATTGAACGCATTCTTGGTCTCTTCAAACAAATCTTTATTAAATATATCCATCACTGTGTTGTCCACGAAATTGTCAAAAGTGGCCTGGTCTCCTACCCCCGGGGCGGTGTTCGCCAGGAACCCATCTCCAATAATCACAATATTCATCTTTGAGCCGTTGCCACCACTCCGGAACAGCTCGTTCACCAAATTCGGAAAAGGCAAATGAGAGTCTGCTTCTACGCTCTCTTGAGGGATCGAGATGATACAGAAAAATCCCAGTACTAATACAATCAATAATGACTTCTTCATCGTCGTTCACCCATGCTTTCTAGCCCCACTAGTCTTAAAGCATCATCATAAGTTAAGACTTCCTGTCTATTTTTTATTGCGATAATCTCCTCTCCTCCTATCCTGGATATAGCCTTTAGGTGAGGTTTAAAATAGCTAATAGTATCAGTGCTCAAAACAGATGGGATTGGGCCAACTGGCTCCAGGTAGTAGAAGATAATGGTTGTTTGTTCAAGAGTTGTTTGACTAAGAAATTGCTCAGGCAAAGAGATTAAGAAGATGCCTTCTTCTAGCTTCTCGTACATATGTTCATGTCCTTCGCCGGCCGTGTGGAGGTCTAATGGATCAGACTGGGATCCTACTGCAACCGGAACGCCGTTGACTGAAGCTATGTAGACAATCTCACCTCTAACATTGGTGGGCTGCACCAGAGTACCCTCAACCTCTAGAAAGCCCGTCGGCGTCACGACTTCGGAGGTTATGTGCAGAACAAGCCGGGCATAGGCGCTCTCTTCTGCAAGGAGAGAATTGGCTACTATGGCGTCCAAGTCCAGCGAGCCTTCGAGAATCTTCTCGGGGTGAACCTTCGCTGCTCCCCTACCCCCGTCGGTTTGTCTTTCTTGGACCTTTTCTGGTGGAACCTTTGCTTCGGTCGTTAAATCATCTGAAATGAGTCGGTCACCTTCGCCCATCTTGGGTAGGTCAGTTTGTGCGGGTTCCCGTTGCCTTGCAGATATCTGGTCTCCCGATTTTCCGTCGATGGTAATGTCCCGTCCTTCCACCCGTACATGGAATCTAGAGTCAGTGGGAATAATAGTTGCCAGACCTTCGTCAAGGGGGACACTGTCTATATCGACAGTCACCCTAATGTCGGCGAGATTGGAAACAATCACATCGATTTGGAATTCTGTGTTCAGTTCTCCCAGAATTCCTAGTAGAGATGCCTCATTCGCAAGTAACGTCATGGTTCCAGTCTCGAGGTCCACTTCCAGTGCCCATTTCCCTTGCCCAGACTTAGCTTCATCAGGTGAGTCCACGACAATTGTCTCTGTCTCTACCTCAATCAACTTTTCAACCTCTACAATCACTTCGTTACCAACAATCTTCTCGACTTCAACTTCAAGGATCTTCTCAACAATAATCACTTCAGGGTCAAGGGCTGGGTCAACGTCGACCGGCGGTAGAGCAAGGTCGCAAGCAAGTAAGCCAATAGGCAGAAGAATAAACAGACATCCGAGAAGGAAGGGCCTGGCTAATCTAGCTACCCATGAGCGTGTTGTATGTAGTAGTTCTCGTTTAAAGAGATTATTTACCACTGTACAAACATTGGCATAACTACATGTATGTAGTTATCAGTACCTTCAGCTTTAATTACTCCGGGGCTAGATGGTGAAGTGGTTTCCAGGACAACATTTCCTTGGCCCAGCACCTCTAAAACATCAGATAGATATCGCGCATTGAACGCAATTTTCATATCATTTGATCCTGATTCAACTGTTGCATCAACTTCGCCTTCACTCTCTCCAATTTCTTCTGCTCTAGACGAAATCATTAACCGTGAATCTTCACCACTTCCGGTAGATTGAAGTCTGATAATTCCACTTCCATCTCTCGCGAATATCGCCGCTGTTTTGGTTGCGGCGAGAAAGTGTTCTTGAGTAACCACTACTTTATTATCATATTTTTCGGGCAAAAGTTGATTATAATCTGGAAATGAACCTTGTATTAGTTGTGAAACTAACTCAATATTTTCTAGCTTTATAAGGGCCTGACTTTTGGAAGGAGTGACGGTAAACATAACATCATCTTTCTGAGAGCCAGCTAATCGGCTAATTTCAGTCAAAGCCTTTCCGGGAATAATAAATTGTAAACTTTCTTCAATGGGTGCAGAGAGATTACCTGTATATACAGCTAATCTAAAACCATCTGCAGCTGCCAATGTGAAGGTTTCGCCAGTGATATCACACTTAACACCAGTAAGGACTGGCCTAGAATCTTCTGTTGCTGCAGCAAACACAACGTGCGCAATAGCCTTTTTTAATTCACCAACACTAATATTAGCGACAACGCCTGAGTCAACTGTTGGGATAGGAGGAAAATCTTCTGTGGGATTTCCATTGATACTAGTTTGAGACCGTTTACATTTTAGAGACAATCCCAACGGAGAGTCAATCTGTTCAATTTCAATGGCCTCTGATGGCAAAGAATTAACAAATTCAGTCAGTATTCGAGCTGGTATAGTTATAGACCCTTCATCTTGAATCTCAGCGCCTATCCATGTGCTAATGGCTATCTCAAGGTTAGTCGAAGAAAGTTTTAGCCGGCCTTGATCTGTTGTTAAAACTACATTTTGCGTTATTGGCAAAGTTGTGCGAGTTGCAACAGCCCTAGATACAATTGATAAGCCTTTACTGAGATTATCTTTTAAACAAATTATTCGCATTTTATTTCCTTACATGTACTCAATAGAACTTAAGTATAGGAATTGTACACACCTTAAGTCAATAACAGTACTGCATATTGTGCAACTAAGCCTTGCCGAACACTACATATAGCGATGACCTTTTGGCTTCAAAAACTCACAAGAGTTTTTAATTAATGTTTATTGTGCCTCGCATACCTAATTCTTTATGCGGAATGCAAATATATTCGTATGTTCCGCTTGCATCAAATGTAAAAGTTACTTCATCAACAGCTCCGCCTGCTACTGCCATATCAATGCCTAGATCTTCTACAGTAAATGTATGGAATTCAGTTTCAGACTCCAGTACGAGAGTAATTTTATCGCCAACATTAAAATTTAAATCTACTGGGTCATAAATATATTCGCCTGATCCTCCCGGATCCTGCATAGTGACATATACTTCCGCTCCCCTATCAACCCCACTCACTTCACCTTCAATTGCTGCTTCATCTACAGGTGCTCTAGGTACTGGAGAAGGTGATGCTTTCCTTACTGTCTCTTGGCCTGTCGTCCCACCGCCACAAGATATCAAAGCTAAAGAAATCACAACTGTCATAATGCTAACTAAGACAATTCGATGCATTACTGAAACTCCTTAATTTAAATCTATTTAATAGTAGTTTTTCGTGCAATATTGGTGAATGTTTTCACTTATTCAAGTATATCAAAAAGTGTCATCATTAATTGGTTAAGGTGAACACATCGTGCACATATCTTATTTTATTGATAAAATACATCTAATGGGGGCGAGTGGTTTCGACAGGGAATGTTGTAACAGAATTGCAGGTCGAGGTGTCATCAACCTCGTTAATCAGATGACAAAAAAGTAACTGGCAAAAAACAGCTAGCTTTAGCAGCTTAATTTAGCTGCTACGTCTTCCGTTTCTTTCCCGGAGGGATGATAAGGCGACATAATCGGGATGCTGCTCTAAATGAGAGCCGATCAGTTAGAGCAAAAGATTTATTGGCTAGTTTTTATACCTATCCTTGCTAATCGGGTGGTACTAAAGCGAATTTAAATGATTAGCTAAGCCTGTAGTACATTTTGGGTCGGTGTTTTCTGGACGGGGAGTTCGACTCTCCCCCGTCTCCACCACAAAATATGTCAAGATTGGATAAGAAAAAGCCCATTCTAATGAGTGGGCTTTTTCTTTTGTACCATCCGAAATGGTCCTTAGTTGAAGTTGACTGATCCAGGATATCCACTTGTGCTCTTGCAGTGGGTCGTTAGGGTTTTTCTCGAAACTAGGCTTTTTCGTTATTTTGTAAGATACTGAAGAAGATGTGTTTATAATATGAATACTTGTAAAAGCTGTCAAAAAGAGAACTCTCCGGATAGTCAATTCTGTATTTTCTGCGGGACTCATATCGATTCGATTTCAACAAGTCAAACTAAACCTGATGATACTGAAGATTTACAAACATTGGACCCAGGAAATGATACTAGCAGCCTAAAAGAACAACTGGCTTCTCTCACTAGCAAGTTTGTTCATCTTGAAAGCAGGATTTTGTTATTGGAGAGATCTCTTACTAACAAGCTAGGTCCTGTATCAGAGAAACCCTCACCAAAACTTCAAAAAAGTAACCTGCCTTCAAAGACTTCCTCTCTTCCTAAATATCAAACCACTTTTTTAAGAAAACTTGTATCTGTAAACTGGTTTGCTGTCATAGGTTCCATAATTTTAGCAATTGGAATTGGGTTCTTTATCAAAGCTGCATTTGATCTATGGATTGGTCCTACAGGCAGAATAATTGTAGGGATAGTGGCAGGCATAGCTTTGATCGGAGTTAGTGAGTACGCCTCTAAAAGATTCTCCAGCTGGGCTCGGGGATTATGTGGTGGTGGATTAGCAATTCTATATATAGCTATATACGCATCATTCGCTTTTTATGAATTAATTAGCCCCACAACGGTTTTCATAATTTTATTTTTTGTTGTCCTGTTAGGTTGCTCTCTAGCCTTAAGATACAACTCTAAGGTCATCGCTTTTATTTCACTTATCGGTGCATTTATTACACCTCCATTAATAGAGACGGAATTAAAGGATCAACTGTATTTAGCAATTGGATATATTTTGTTAATTGACATAGGTATTGTTGCCGTAGCTAGTAGGAAAAAGTGGCAATGGTACACATTGTTAGGCTTGATCGGGTCTTACGTTGTCGGAGGGCTAATGGCTAGTGAATTGCCTGACTCCGAAGCCATATTTAGCCAATTGGGACTGTCTGGAATTTTCATTATATTTATCGTGGCTACTGCTATCCACAATATATACAAACGTTCTAAGCCAGATAACTTTGACTTTATTTTAATAATTGGTAACGCTGGGATATTCTTTGGTTTGACGATGTCGAATTTGGCTGAATCGTACGAAGGATGGCTTGGGCTTTCAACGATTCTTTTGTCGTTGTTATACGCAGCTATAGGACTCTTTGCATTAAGAACTGCCAATGTTTCGAAACTATTATCTTTTTGTTTTCTCGGCATATCTTTAATATTTTTGACTGCATTCATTCCTGTTCAACTAACAGGTGAATGGATAACTGTAACTTGGGCTGCACAGTCAGCTGTTGTGATTGGTATCGGATTAAAGTTTAAAGACTGGAAAATCAGGCTAGGTGGGTTGATAGTGTTGAGCCTAGCAATCATTAGAGCTCTCTCAGTTGACACTTTTTCACAGGATATTTATGAAGATTTCACGCCGGTGTTAAATCATCGGTTCCTGGCTTTCTTAATATGTATTATTGCTACTTACATTGCCGCATATTTGTATTCCATTAACAAAATCATCATCGAAGAATGGGAAACCCATGTTGGTTTGCTTTTATTCGCCGCGGCCACTTTCATGACAATCTGGCTAATAACCGCGGAAATTATAGATTACTTTAACTCTGCGGAAATTCACGATTACATTAAGAATATAGCAAAACGAAGTTATGAGGAGTCTAAGCAATTAACCATAACTTTGTTCTGGGCGATTTATGCATTGTTGTTAATATTTTCCGGAATTAAAGTTAGAACCCAAGTTGTGGTTTCCCCCAAAATGATGACTGCATTTGGAGCCCTGTTACTGGCAGTACCAATAGCTAAACTTTTTATACATGACGTATTTCTACTAGATACTAGTTACCGGGTAGCAGCATTCGTTGTGCTTGGTCCGCTACTTATTGTAACCGGATTAGCCTATCGTAAAATAAGAGAGAGTTTCACTTAATTTAAAGTAGCTGTTCTGAAATTTAACGATGTTAGGGAGAGAAGTTAGCTGTCAGCATAAATTTTTATCGCATTCTGTTATTCTTTATATTAATGTAAGTGTTATTTCTAAAACAATAAGTAACAAAAAAGAGGTCATTCATGAAATCCAGGGCAGCTATATTCGTAGGTAAAGATAAACCACTGATTATTGATGAAATTATAGTGCCCGCTCCTCGGGCTGACCAAGTAATAGTCAGGCTGACGTATACAGGTCTATGTCACTCACAGTTGCATCAAATGGACGCTGGTGAGCGATTAGAAACTCCTAGTATTTTAGGGCATGAAGCTGCTGGGAACGTGACTCATGTTGGCAGCCAGGTAAAGAACCTGAAAGAAGGAGATCAAGTTATTGTCACATGGGTTTCAAAATATAACGAGGTTTTTTCGGGCGGTCTCCCTGCTCAAGACCCTCCTGGAACTACATACAAAGGAGAACTCATATCCGACGTAGTTGTCCACGGATGGGCTCAAGACGTTCTGGTTTTAGAAAAATATGTAGTTAAGATAAAAGATGATGATAAACCAGAACTTGCTTGTATTGTTGGCTGTGCTGTTTTGACCGGCGCAGGGGCAGTTAAAAATACAGCTAAAGTCAGGCCTGGTAATTCAGTCGCTGTTATCGGAGCTGGCGGAGTGGGTTTATCTGCCATACAAATGGCATCCATCCTTCATGCTTATCCAGTGATAGCTGTGGATTTAGATGATGGAAAGCTAGAATTTGCTCGTCAGTTCGGCGCCACTCACACAATTAACGCTTCAAACACTGATCCAGTCGCAGCAATTCATGAAATCACAGGAGTGGGTGCGGATTTTGCCTTTGACACCATAGGCGTAAGAGCCGCGACTGAACAGATATTGCCAGCTGTTAGAGCTGGAGGAATGGGCGCAGATAATCGTGGTGGAACAGCTGTGTTAGTCGGTATGCCAGACCCAGAAATAACGATAGATCCAAATTTATTCATGCTAGGGCAACGTAGTTTCCTTGGTAGCTTAGGGGCCACGTACCCTATAGATGACTTTGAAATGTTCCTACGATGGTACAGAGAAGGTAAGTTCCCTTTGGATAAGCTTGTAACGAAACGCTTTAAATTAGAGGAAATCAATGAAGCATGTGATGAATTACGGGCAGGCAAAATACTAGGAAGGGCTGTTATAGAACTTTAAATTACAGATGGATTGCTAATTTAAGTCTAGACATTAGTTTTCCCGGTCTTGGTATCAAAATATATTTCCGTTAATTGGTTCGTTGAAAAGATTCCATATTAATTATTTGACTTACCATTAGGCAATTAATCGGGTTAATAGTTTTTAATAAATTGGTGGGTAGTATGTGTGCCAATCCGTGTTTGATTCATAAAAATAAGCAGCTTGTAATATTGTGGTCTCGTCAAAAGGTTTCCCTACAATTTGTAGGCCTATCGGAAGTTTCTCGCTAGTAAACCCGCATGGTATGCTTAGGGCCGGTAACCCTGCCAGATTAAATGGCGCAGTTAACTTCGGAGCCCCATGTAATCCTTCTAAAACTTCTTCTTTAGAATTTGTATGCACGCTAGAATTTGGAGGTTGCGCACCACTTGTCATTGTAGGAGTTAGAATCAAATCAAATTGATTAAATAACTTTAGTAAATCATGTTTGATTAGTTCTCTTAACTGCAAAGCTTTATAGTAGGCTCCAGCTGGAATGATTGCCCCAGTTGCTACTGCAATTTTTACCATGTGGGTTAATTCTTGCAGATGATTTTGTAACAACCATTTATTTGATTGTGCGAATTCTGTAAAGCAAATTGTCCAATGCGTAATCCCAGCGTCCTTCACCCTAGGAACAGAAATTCTATCAACCTTTGCTCCATTTTCCTCAAACACTTTAACTGCATTTTCAACCGCTTTAACAACCTGTGGTTCTACAAAATCCGGAGATAATAGCTCAGATATTAACGCTATTCTTAAACCTTTAACTTTGTCTGAGCTTTTCTCTAATTCGTTGAAATATGATGGAACAGCTCTTTTGCTGGAATAGATATCTCTTTTATCGAACCCTGAAATAGATTCCATCATTAAGGCACAGTCTGCTACTGTTTTTGTGAATGGACCAAGAGTGTCCATAGACCAACACGAACTTAAAGACCCTGCCCTACTCACCCTTCCATAGGTTGGCCTAAGACCAACAATCCCACATAGTGCAGCAGGCATCCGTATCGATCCACCAGTATCTCCTCCAAGGGTAGCTGGAGCCATTGAAGTAGCTACAGCTATTGCAGAGCCAGAGCTCGAGCCTCCTGGCGTCCTTTCAGTATTCCAGGGATTTAGAGGGGTTCCCCAAGGAAATTCGATGGTCTCAGCGATAGCAAACTCCATCATGTTTAATTTTCCGATGATTACTGCTCCGGACTCTCTTAGTTTAGATACGACTGTAGCATCGCTCGGAGCGGCATTACCTTTAAATATCGGAGAGCCTCCCGTTGTTGCCTTACCTACAACATCAATCTGCTCTTTTATTCCAACAGGAATTCCATGAAGTAAGCTTCTAAATTGACCACTATGAGCTTCGTTATCTAAACGTTTAGCTTCAGCCAAGCTATTTTCATAATAAACATCCGTAAAAGCCGCCAATTTGGGATTTAGAGAATCAATTCTCTCGAGGAAGATTTTTAGGATTTCGGTAGGTGAAGTTTGTTTTGTTCGTACTTTATTCGCCAATTCAGTTAACGAAAATTTTTGATGTTCGGTATTTTGTATAAATAATGAAGGATTGATTTCTGGGTCTGTAGGTTTACCAGGGTTGGCATACTCTTTAAGGTCTATTGGGAGAGGCTCTACAACACCAATATTAATTGGTTCAATAGTTTGAATAATCGCATTTATTTGGTGTTTGATCTCAAATGCATCACTTTCGGTAATTGGCACGCCAGCCGCTTGGGCAAGGGTTAAAATTTGCGTGTTAGTTAGGTCCATAAGTTGCATAATAAACAATCCTTCCTTTTTAAGTTTTAGTTATCGTATACGGGTCCTGGTGGTTTGAAAATTCATTTGGTGTGCCACCAGATAAAAATCCACCATCAGCCACTAATGTTTGCCCATTAATATAGTCAGATGCATCCGTTGAGAAAAATAGAACTACATTAGCAATATCGCTTGGTAATCCTATCCGTCGGTTCGGGATCCATGGTGTTGTTTCTTTAACATACCATTCGGTTTTCCCTCTTTCGCTTTCTTGGTTTTCCTGTAACAACCGACTATCAATATATCCTGGAGCAACTCCATTACAGTTAATCCCATGACCTGATAGCTCCCATGCTAGTCCGCAAGTCATTCTTGTTACAGCTGATTTCATAGCCCCATATACCAATTGGTTGGGCCACTGCCTAAATGCTTGCACGCTGCTTATGTTTATTATTTTGCCTTTGGTACCCGAATTTATCATTTCCTTGGCTGCCCTTTGTGCGCAAAAGAAATATCCTTTTAACCCCACATCTATTACTGTATCGAAGTCTCTTTCCTTAACCTCAAGAAATGGTTTAGGTATCGCTATCATTGCGTTATTAACAAGTATGTCGATAGAACCATGTTTATCTATGAAATCCGTGAATAGTGAATCTATCGCATCTACATCTCCAACATCAGCTTGATGCCATGAAACTGAATCATTATGTGGCTTAATTAATTCGATAGCCTCTTCCGTAACTGAATCATATACAAGGTCGTTTATACCGACATTAGCTCCATTTTTAGCTAGTGCTAAAGCGATCTCTCTTCCAATCCCTTTCGCGGATCCTGTAACAAGAGCATTTTTACCTTTTAACATGAAACTAACCTCCTTATTTTCATTTGAGTATTCAATTAAGTAGCCAACGGTTGCTATACTACACGTATTACTTTTACCTCAATACAGGAAACAAATCGAACATGACTATAAAACGACTCCATTTTGATAACGTTGAAAATTCAGAACGAGTTTTCACTGACGAATTTAATGAGTTCTTAATAGCACTACACGACAAGCTAGGAGCTCGTGTCTTGACATTGAGGGAAAATAGAGATTCCTGCCTTAAGCAGGCTTTGGCTGGGAAACAACCAACACACCTGCCACCATCAGTTGCAACGACCGAAAATTGGACTATCGACCCGATCCCTGATGAATTACGAACCCCTGGGATAGAAATATCCGGTCCTTCATCCATTAGACCAATGCTAATAAATGCATTGAACCCTGCAAAAGATGGTGACCGGGCTGAAGGAGATCTAGATGACGACGAAGATTCAGGTGGACACAGACTCATTGATACTGTTAATTCTGCGATTAATCGATTAGAGGCAACCTTAGGAACCCTTGAACACTATGATAGCAACAGGGATAAGAGATACCAGTTGCAACCAGGGAAGCTGCCATTTTTCATGCATAGAGAGAGGGGATTGCATTTAGATGAACCAGACGTAACTATCGATGGAAAACCTATATCAGCCTCTATCCTAGGGACCGCATTAACTATATTTCACGCAGGTCGGGAACAGATCAAAAAGGACCAAACTATTTACTTCTATGTTCCTAAATTGGAATCTGCCTTAGAAGCTCGTTGGTATAGAGACCTATTCGACGCCGCAACTGAGCATTTAGACATACCTAAAAGCAGCATAAAAGCGATTGCTTTGGTTGAATCACTGCCATTGGTATATCAGATGGAAGAGGTACTATATGAATTGGGGCCATACGCTGCTGGGCTTAATGCAGCTAGATGGGATCTAAAAGCAAGCATATTTGAATTTATAATGGCTGATCCTGATTCAGTATGGCCTGACAGATTTGGTGTAGCCGTACCAACAACTAAGTTTTTAGCTAATATTTTTAGACGACTTGTAGCAATTTGTTTAAAGCACAACGCTGTCGCGATAGGTGGTATGGCTACTCCCCTTCCATCACGTGACCCTGAGGTAAATGAATCAGCATCTAAGTCGATAAGAGGGGATAAGGAATGGGAGGCAAAGCAAGGTTTCTTAAGAGCTTGGGTGGCTCATATATTCCATATGCAAGTAGCGGCCGAGCCATTCAAAAAGTGGCATTCTGGATGGCAGCCCACAGAAGACATGAAAAACCCTGATAATTACCCTGTATCCATAGAAGTCCCAGAAGGACCTGTAACTATAGAGGGCACCCGTAGAAATGTACGAATGGTTATTGAGTACCTAGAGGGCTGGTTAAATGGTAGAGGAGCAAAAGGTATTGATAGCTTAGAGGGTCAATCAGGTATTCATCCCGCACTTATGGAAGATCTAGCAACCGGGAGAATGTCTGTTGCTCAAATAGCTCAAAGGATAATTCATGCAGTGAAGGGTTCTGATACCGGGGAGATTCACAACTACGACACCGTAAAGAAGATAGTTAAAGATCAATTAGATGATATTTTAAGAATTCGAGAAGAGTCCGGAGTATTAGATTCCGGTATGAAACAACGATATGAAGATGCTTTTAAAATTACTTTAAAATGGATAAAAAATTATACTGAGTATAATTTTAGGAGCTTGGGAACGTATACGCATGAAGACTTGAAGGAAATTGCCATCGCCCCATCGGCGTTTTAAATTAATTCTTTACCGTAACAGGAGATTTATGATTAAATTCAGCGCAAATTTATCAATGTTATTTACTGAGCTTGATTTCTTGGAAAGATTTTCAGCAGCCAGAAATGCGGGATTCGAATATGTTGAATATCTATTTCCGTACGAATTTGAAGCAGAAGAAATAGCTAATCAGTTAGCTTTGACCGGATTGAAACAAGTATTGTTTAATCTTCCAGCTGGTAGTTGGGAAGAAGGTGAACGAGGAATCTCCTGTCATCCAGATCGGATCAACGAATTCCAGGATGGTGTAGGTAAAGCTATAGAGTACGCAAACATATTGGGGTGCAAACAATTAAATGCATTAGCTGGTATCCCGCCATCAGTAAGTAATTCAGATGATGTAAAAGCAACATTTATAAATAATCTACGATTTGCGTCAGACAAACTTGGAGAGCAAGGTATTTATTTATTAACCGAACCTATCAATACAATAGATATACCTGGGTTTTATTTAAACTATACAGAACAAGCAAAATCTATCCTAAATGATGTAAATTCTAATAATCTATTTATTCAATATGATATTTATCACATGCAGATTATGGAAGGCGATTTAATTCGAACTATAACTAATAATTTCGACTACATAAAACATATACAGATAGCAGACAACCCAGGTCGACATGAACCAGGTAGCGGAGAGATTAACTATTCGACAATATTCAATGCTTTGGAACAATTAAATTACGATGGGTATGTTGGATGTGAATACATACCTAAAAAAAGTACTTTGGATGGAATGGGTTGGATTCAACAGTATAGATAATGAGTAACACTAAAGAATCTACAGCTGACGTAAATAAGTATCTGGAACGGATTCAATCAACAGTTTTGTGGCTATCGGTAAATATAGTTCACCATGCAAATAATCTTCGTCAAAGCAAATCTGAAGTTAAAGTCGGAGGCCATCAAGCATCTAGCGCATCAGTAGTAACAATAATGACCTCTCTTTATTTTGATTTTATGAACGCTGAAGATCGAATATCTGTTAAGCCGCATGCTTCTCCTGTTTACCATGCAATACAGTACTTATTAGATAATCTAGATGAGCGGTACATGAACACTTTAAGAGAGCTGCATGGACTCCAAGCTTATCCCAGTCGTACAAAAGACCCTGATAACGTGGACTTTTCTACAGGCTCAGTTGGAATAGGAGGAATTGCCCCTAACTTTACTTCCCTTGTTGAGAGATATATAAAATCCCAAGCTGATTCAAAAAAATGGGATGTCGACAAGGATCTTAAACGTCGTTACATAAGTCTACTCGGAGATGCCGAATTAGATGAAGGCTCAGTGTGGGAAGCTATTGCAGAACCTACTATGAGTAATTTAGATGACGTTATATGGGTGGTGGATTTAAACAGACAAAGCTTGGACAGAATAATACCAGGCATAAGAGTTGGCGCATGGGGCAAGATGTTCGCAGCAAATGGATGGACGGTAATTAATGCTAAATATGGTTCTAAATTAGAAAATGCTTTCAAAATGTCAAATGGGGACCTATTTAAAGAAACGATAGATCAAATGCCTAATGAGTTATATCAAAGACTACTCAGGGTGTCGGGTAACGAGCTACGCGAATGGCTCCCAAGAAGTAGTAATGACGCAGCTACAGTAAAAAGATTTATCTCTCAATGGGATGACGACGAGCTACAAGACCTTGTCAGAAACCTCGGTGGCCATGATTTCGCATCTTTAAGAACTGCTCTTAAAAAGGCTGATAAATCTACAGGCCCAGCAGTCATTTTTGCCTACACCCTCAAAGGATGGAAGTTACCTACAGTTGGTGACCCACAGAACCATTCTGTTCTATTGAACCAGGAGCAAATGGATCGATTTCGTTCGGAGTTAAATATTAGTACCAAAGAATGGCCTAAGTTGGAAAAAAATTCTGAAGAATGGTTGCTAAAAGAAACTGTTAAAAAGAATTTGTCAGAACAAAGATCTGAAACAAAAATACTTAAAAATGTTTTCCCAAAGAGCTTTGGCAGAAATTACAAAGGGCCTATGTCTACTCAACAAACTTTTGGCCTAATACTTACAGAGATATCTAGAGGTATACCCGGCCTCTCAGATAAAGTTGTGACGGTCAGTCCAGACGTAGCCAGTTCTACAAATTTAGGAGGGTGGATTAACAAAGTTGGCGTCTGGGGTGAATCTGAAATGACACAGATGCCTGAAGATGTCCAGAGAGCGCTTAACTGGCAACAAAGCCCAAATGGACAACACATAGAATTAGGAATTTCTGAGAATAATTTATTTATGATGCTTGGTCAACTTGGCTTATCTCACGAAATGCTAGGACAAACCCTATTCCCTATCGGCACTCTGTATGATCCTTTTGTTAGACGTGGTTTAGACGCCTTATTCTACGGGGTATATTCTGGAAGCAGGTTTATATTTGTCGGCACTCCATCGGGAGTAACCCTTGGACCTGAGGGCGGAGCACATCAGTCAATTGTTACAGCATCTATAGGAATAGATCTTCCAGAAACATCCTACTACGAGCCTTGCTTTGGCATTGAGCTTGAGTGGATAGTATTACATGCTTTAGATCAGATTAGACAAAGAACTGAATCGACATACCTAAGGCTCACCACCAAAAAGATTGATCAACAATTGCTTGATCTCCCGGTTGAAGACAGTCAATTGGAACGATTGAGGAAAAAGGTAATCCAAGGTGCTTACCGATTGGTAGATAGATCTACTGAAGCAGAGTACTCTCCAGGAAGTAATGTTGTAAATATTTTCGCCACAGGTGCAATGGTTCCTGAGGCTATTGAATCGAGCAATTCATTATTGGATGAAGGCATCTATTTAAATGTAATAAACGTAACCGGTCCAGGAAGACTTTATAGAAGTTATCAGGAATGGGCAAAAGCAGCTGTTTATGTTGAAGAACAAAAAATGTTCATGCCAGAACTACTTACAGATGATGAAAGAAAAGCTCCTATAGTAACGATTATTGACGGTCACTCTCATTCGTTGTCATGGATAGGAAGCGCCATTGGAGCTCAATGTTATCCCTTAGGCGTTACCGGCTTTGGGCAATCTGGAGATACTAACGATCTGTATCGGGAATATGGCTTAGATTCCGGCAGCATATCAGCAGCCTGTTATGCCGCATTAGGTTTATAAGAATGCGACCAGATCTATTTATGTATTAACATTAAATAATACTAAGTAAAAATTAGGTGGTCTTAATGGGAAAAAATTTAATTAAAGTTTTTGCGCTCGTACTATTTACAGCGTTCTTAGCGGTTGCATGTGGTTCAAAGGTAGAAGTAGTGCAAGTTTTTGCTACGGCTGAACCCTCACCAGTAAAAGAACAAAGTTTTGATTCAGAGCCGTCATCTAGTGAAGGAAAAAAAATGAGTACTCAAAAAACATATGATTCTGCTCCAGAAATGTCGATCGATGTTTCAAAAAAATATACTGCTAAATTCAAGTTAGAGGGCGGTAAAGGATTTGTGTTAGAGCTTTACCCTGAAGCAGCCCCAATAACCGTCAACAGCTTCGTCTTTTTAGCCAGGGAAGGTTATTATGACGACACTACATTCCATAGGGTCATTGGAGGGTTTATGTCACAAGGCGGAGACCCAACCGGCACAGGAATGGGTGGCCCTGGATATACATTCGAAAACGAATTTGATCCTGAATATAAACATGATTCAGCTGGAATTCTGTCGATGGCTAACGCTGGAACTAGAAATGGACAGGCAACAAATGGAAGTCAGTTTTTTATAACCCATGGCCCTACTCCACATCTAGATGGAATGCACACTGTATTTGGTAAAGTAACCCAAGGTTTAGAAATTGTAGTTAACCTTAGAGAGCGAGATCCTCAATCAGCTACCGCTAACGGAGTAAAAATCATAACCATAGAAATTATAGAAGAATAGACATGACAAGATAAAAAAGAGTTTGCTTTCACAAGCAAACTCTTTTTTTTATCTTGTTACCTACTATGCGTGATGAATAAAGGAATATAATTTACCCCCAACGCCAATCCATGCTTTATCAAATAATTCAGTCTCCTTGGATAATGGTTCGTTACCAACTCGTATCGATGAAGATGGTTTATTGGGTTTAATAAAGACCTTGCTCTGCATAAATTTAAATGTAACTCCTTCAAATCCACTCATTCCTAAATTCTTACCTGAAATTTTATTTCTGAATAAAAGCTTACTCAACAATCCTCGTTTCATGTTTCCAAAATCGATGACTTGTTCATCACGGTCATTAAACAGGTATCCTTTTGGATTGGGTCGTATTACCCAATTAACCACTATAATAGTTATTACTATAAATATAGTGACAGGAAATACAATAACCCACCAAGGGAATCCTTTTTCTGTAACCAGTGATTCATTTGCTTTTTGATCTTGTGTATTTTGTTCGACTTCAACCTCGTATAAATCTGGTGTGTTTATGGAGCTTAAATACAACGGCGACGGAGTATTTATATAACTTTGACCTCCATACTCTAACTGTAAAGCAAAATTGATTGTTCTTTGACCTGCAGAATCAACGGTCAAAAACACGTCATATATCCAGTCTTTGACTTCAGCTGAAAGCGTGTTAGATTGAATCTCTAATTGGCCTTCTGTGCTATCACCACTAGAGAGATCCCAGGTTATAGAATCAAGTGGAACCGGGTAAGGTTGACCATCAACCGTCACATGTATTGTGGCAAAATGAACTCTTTCATTGATGTTTAAATCGCCTTCAATCATCTCATCTATTTCTAAACTAGGAAAATGTTGAACATCTATAGATTCATCACTTGTAAGAACATACTCAATCTCATTCCAAGAGAGTTCTAGTTTTACGTCGTGCATCCCTGTGGAATTGAAAGGGCCTATTGATCCAGAAAAATAGCCATCTCCTGCTAAAGCATCAGAGTCAAGACCGACATCATTTAAAGTATAGGTAAGTGTTTGGCCATCAGGTGTAGTTACATATGCATATATTTCCCCATCTTCAATCCGTATAAGGCTTTGTCCTCTACTTGCGTACACAACTAAAGATGAAGATTGATATAAAGGAAATAGACTTGAGCTGTTAATCTTTAAATTCAATTCATTTTGCGATGTGCTCCAGACTGCAAGTTGTCCATCAACACTGTTTGCATCTACTGACCAAGTGCCAGGCATCGGGTACTCAATGTTTATCGAGTGTATATATGGGGACTCTATTGCGTAACTTCCATCTATTAAACTCGAATCCAGTCCTTCTGGACTAGTAAGACTAATCGAACCTGATGAATTTTCTAAATATATAAAAAATTTCAGATCCTTAGTTTCAGGAAGGACGTCTACTGAAACAGAAACCATGTTATTCTGTGTCAGGTTTGAATTGTGCAACTCTTCTAAATTCATGTTTGCTGTATTCGAAACGATCCGTGTAATTTCATTGTTTATATCGTTGATATTCTGTATTGCAAAATGCTCGCCGCCTGAACGGCTACTAATACTATTTGCAAATTCCTTTGTTACATCTGAAGTAGATCCAATCGTTATTACATGTACCTCGTTTAATTGGTCTACTAACTGGTCTACTAAAGGTATTATTCTTTTATAAACAGAATTTGTGTTCTCGGTACTTGAACCACTAGTAATTAAAACTACATTACTTCCTAATCCAGGTCGTTCCAGGCCTATAATGGTATTGGCTTGTACAAGACCTTCAAAAATATTCGATATTCCATTATTTCCAGACGTTAACTCTGAATCAATCAATGCCATTGTGTCGTCAAAATCGATCGACCCTAAAGATGTTGGACCAATTACAACTTCAGGACGTTGAGCTACTATAAAAGCGATTTCCCTTTGTTGACCTACAGACGCCATTATAGTTATCAATGAACTAACTATATCTATGTCATTTGTGTTCTGGCGAATAGCACTACTATCAAGGACGATAACAGTCATAGGTTTTTTTATCGGTTCAGACGCATCAACTACTAAGGTTGTTCCGGCTAAAGTTACAAGCAAAATCAATACGGCGATACAAGTTTTCTGTATCATTACTATTCTCCAGTGTTGAAAAATCCTTAAGGAAATTTCAAATGTTAATCACAATGAGATCAACTCAAATGTTCCAAACTTGTCTTATAATATGTATACTCTTGAAATATTGGTAGTAGAAAATAGAGCTGATTTGAGTAGAAAACCTGTAGTATTCTTTATGTCTATAAAAACCAGATGAAATTAAACCATATGTATAAAATTACAACTGTAACAATTTTCATGTTTATCAGTTTTGTTATATCTTTAAATTGTCTGGCTGATGCCGTCGATATCCCGGGCGAAACGGATTTTATAGTTGGAAGAATTATTGATATAGAAGCGCCAACAATCATCAACACAAAGGCTATTACTGTAATTGATCAAGACGAAAAGATTTGGACATTTGAACTAGAAAGTCAATTTGCACACTTCAATCCTTCTCACATGAAGTATCACATGATAAATGGAGATTTGGTTAAAGTGGTTTTTCAGTACCAGTCAGAATCAGCAATTATATTGCAAATAACCGACTACCCTTAATAAATAAATCATACCCTAGGTCAATTTAGAGGTTGAGTCTCTTATCCTAAACGCGATGTATGAGACACCAGAAAATAGAATTAAGCTTACGACGATCCAAACAATTGTACCTACTTTAGTACCCACAATATTCCTATCCTTAACCACGATTTCCATATCGAAATTTACTAATGTTTCATTTTTATTTCTAATACTAATAAAAATTGTCCACGTCCCTGGTTTTTTTAACAAAAAATTAGTTTTGTAATCCAGGAGGTTTTGAGGAGTGTTTAATGCATAAGATTTGTATAATTCTTCTTTCGTCTGATCCTCCATACGAATCATTACTATCGCATGTTTAATAGGTTCTTCCTTAGCTATGTTTGTAGGAGACACTGTAACTAAAACAGTTCCTACCGTAGGTTCTAATGGGTTTACTTTTACTACCAGTCCAATCCCCTTCTTTTTTAGGTTTACGGTAGTTTCGTTTGTTTCTAGTGGTTGAGCTTTAATAACAACGCTGCTAAAAGCAAATATTGTAAAGAGAAAAAGAAATATAAAGATAGGTTTATAGATATAGTGAGTTCTCATTTATATGTCTAGTAATTCCATTATATGTTCCGTTAATTCCGATTCAGTAACGAATCCTTCAAATTTAGCCACGATGGTTCCTTTTTTGTCTAACATGAACGTAAACGGCTCTGAATTTAAACCCCATGTCTCTAGCAAACTAGATATCTTAAGTTCATAATTCCCATCATCGTCGATTTCAGTCCTTTCATACACCTCTATATGAATGATATTCAATCTGTCTCCGAATTGCCGGTTTAATGAAGATATGATTTCTACTTGAGGGCCACAAGTTGAAGTACGACAAAAAGATGGCGATGCAAACGTAATAATCGTTGGTATTCCACTATTCATTGCTTCAGACACTGATATTTTGTATAAACCTGGATCCGGGTTCAATGCCGATGTTATCTGATTAATATCTTTAACGTCTGCATTTGTTAAGTTATCCAAAGGCGTAGGTTTTACCCCAACGGCAGGAGTGGAACTAACTTTATTTACGAAGAATTTAGCTGATCCCAAAAATTCTGGGTTCGGTGAGGTATCTTCGACTCGAATAATCCACTCGCCAGGAATGTCGAAGTTTACCTTACCAACATATACTCCAGAGTTTCCAAGAGGCCAGGCCTGAAATAATGCTGTTGAGTCAAAGTTATACCCATCTGCAGTACCTGTAACAGGTGACAAACTTATGTGAACTTCTTTAAGGATGAGTGGCCCGGTTTTTCCGATTATTGCAAATGCAAACCTGTTTTCTCCAATTGCAATATCAGTAACTGCTATCACTATCTGGAATTGGCTGACATCATCCGTAAATTCTTCTGAACTGATTAAATCATGTTTCACATTATCATTTTTTATTCCACCTAATTTCTCCGGTGAACAGCTTACGGAAATTAAAATCAATAGGCATATTAAACCAAATATTGATCGGACCCTGGATCCAGTTAAATTTTGTGACAACTACTTGACCTCGAATTAGAAAGTATTAAGCACTTTTCTAATTACCATAATAAAATAATACGCTATATGTAGTGGTTTTTGTTGCACTAATATACATCTCATGGTATCTTGAAGCTTGTCGATGCTCCGACCCTTACAGCCTTTCTCTAAGGGACCCATTAGGCTAGCATCGACTCCTCCTCGTGGCCCCCTTTGTCTAACATCGGGGGCTTTTAACAAACCCCATCTCTTTGATCTATATTCTATTTGAAATTTATAATCTTATTTACAATTTGTTATTGTGCAGTCCATCCACCATCAATCATCAATGAGGTCCCTGTTATAAAATTTGTATTATTAGAGCTTAACCAAAGGACTGCCTCCGCGACTTCATGAGGTTGACCGATCCGTCCTATAGGATGTGAGTCGCGCCACACCTCCACTTGATCAGGTGTCTCCGTTGCAAAACGATCAAACATAGGAGTATGTATGCTTGCAGGAGATACCGAATTTACTCTGATTCCCTTGGAGGCGTAATTAAGTGCTGCTGATTTTGTAAGTCCAACCACTCCATGTTTGCTCGCGCAGTAATCAGGTGAAGCGCTAGCTACATGACCTGCAATAGATGCCATGTTTACAATCACGCCTTTACTTTCAGAAAATGCTAAAGGTTTTTGATTCAACATCTGCTGGATTTGATACTTCATGCAGAGCCAAACACCTTTTAGATTGATATCAATCGTCTTAACCCATTCATCTTCAGGGTATTCGTGAATAGGACCCCCCGCACCTTCAACTCCGGCATTATTAAAAGCAATGTCTAAACGTCCATATTTTTCTACTGTAGTTTCAATAAACCCCTGAACTTGGCTAGCCTGGCTGACATCAGCTTCGATAAAGTTGGCTGTCCCACCGGTATTTTGTATTACATTAACGACATTATTGCCGCGCTCACTATTTCTTCCTACCAAGACAACTTTTGCACCCTCTTTTGCGTAAGCAAGTGACGCAGCCTCTCCAATACCTGCAGTTCCCCCGGTAACTAATGCTACCTGACCACTAAATCTATTCTCTTGTAGTGGTCTAATCATTGTGCCGTCCATCCTCCATCTACTGGAATTGAACTGCCTGTTACAAACGACGATTGGTTAGATAGCAGCCACAGAACACTTGAGGCCACCTCATCTGTTTCTGCAAACCTACCAATAGGGTGCATTGACTGCCATTTAGCAACGAGAGTCGGATCTGTGTCTAAAAATCGCTCGATCATCGGCGTTTTGGTAACAGCAGGGCATACTGCATTCACTCTGATATTGTATTTTGCATAATCAAGAGCAGCATGTTTAGTCAATCCTATAACTCCATGTTTACTTGCGTTATATGCAGGAGATGCACCTCCTACCAGTCCAGCTATTGAGCTCATATTCACTATTGAAGCACTGAAGTTTTTATCTTTGTTAGACTGGTATTGGGTGATGAATTGCTTTAGCTGGTATTTCATACAGAGAAACACTCCAGTTAAATTTAATGCGATTGTGGAATCCCACACGTCTTCTTCGTATGTGTGAGTATCGAAACCTCTTCCTTCATTCCCAGCATTGTTACAAGCAAAATCCAATCTTCCAAAAGAATCAATGGCGATCTTCATCAGACTGATTACACCTGCCGGACCTGAGACGTCGGCTGGAGCAAATATTGCCGTGCCTCCAAAAGACCGTATTTTACTTAAGACTTCTGCTCCCCGTTTTTTATTTGTACCATTTACTACAACCCTAGTCCCCTGCCTCGCTAAATTAATAGCCACTGCTTCGCCTATTCCCATGGTAGATCCGGTTACGATAGCAACTTTACCATCTAAGTCTGGATACAAAATAAATATTCCTTTTGGTCATGAAAAATTTGCCTAGCAAGGCTGTATTAACAAACAAAATGTTAACTCGACCTTAAGGCCTCGGTTGGAGACATATTAGCAGCACGCATTGCAGGATAAAAGCCCGCTACACTACCAATCAAAATCGAAGACCCAATGCCAATGTAAATCGCACTTTGCGGAATCACAATATACCAGCCTTGAGTATTCGCATAGATGGTTGTAACAATCATCCCTACTATTATCCCCATTATGCCTCCGATACAAGCCAGTATTAGAGATTCTGTTATAAATTGTATGCCTATGTGAAACTTGGTAGCACCAATTGCCCTACGTAAACCAATTTCACCTCTCCGTTCTATAACTGCAATCACCATGACGTTTGCTATTCCAATACCACCAACCAAAAGCGCCACCGCACCTAAACCCATAAAAAGATTAGTAAATGTTGAATTGGCGACTGCCCGAGCCTCTAAAACGTCCGATGCTCGACTTACCTGTACTTCTTCTGGGTTTTCAGGGTTTACCGTCGCCGCCATTACAGAACGAACATCTTCAACATATTCAGGGTATGCACGAACATAAATCGTATCCACCTCTCCATCATGTCCAAAATATTCTTGTGCTGCTCCATATCCAATGATAGCTGCCCTATCTAAATCTGCTGCTAATGGCAAAGGTTTCATAATCCCGACAATAGAAAACCATTCTTCCCCTATCCACAAAAGTTTTAAATCTGCAACATTTTTTATGCCTAAACGCTCAGCAGCTACCGAACCTAGAACAACGACGGGGTAGGCGGAATTCATGGAATTAAGGAATTCGCCGCTTTTCATGCTGCCGCGCTGGGATCGCAACAAATTCAAATCTGAGGCAAAAATAGTGATCCCTTTTGTCTTGCCATCCTGAATAAGGTCGTTTCTGAAAACTTGTCCTGAAATTCTTGTTACTGTAGACACTTCATAGACAGGAGTAATTCTGAGGACCATACCTGCTGCACCATCCGGTAAAGTGGCTTCTTCAGTGCGAAAGCCTTGTCCTGCCTCGACAGTTAGTAAATTAGTCCCTAATGAATCTAATTCTCTTATTAAATCAGCATTGCCTGACGCCGATAATCCTAGAACACCTACTACAGCTGCTATTCCAATAGTGATTCCTAGGGCTGACAAAGCTGACCTTAATTTGCGCGTTCTAAGGCCGGAAACACTGACTTTCAAAATGTCGATAAGTGTTAAATGACTTGTGGGCAAATTCGCTTTAGGTCTCGATGATTTAAACATTTCTATCCGCTCAAGCTATCATCAATTTTGCCATCTTTAAAACTTACTCTACGTGAGCATTTTTCTGCTACATCTTGATCATGTGTAATGAGTATAACCGTTGTGCCATCAGAATTTAGACCAATCAGTAAATCTAAAACACCTTCAGTGTTCTTAGAATCCAAATTGCCTGTGGGTTCATCAGCTAAAACAAATGCTGGCTTATGGACTAACGCCCTGGCTACGGCAACCCTCTGTTGTTCCCCACCGGACATCTCGTTCGGCAAATGATTAACTCTATGGTATAACCCTACCCTATCTAATATCTCCCTAGCTCTTTCATTTCTGTCAGCTGCTGGAAAATTTGTATACAATAACCCATTTTCAACGTTCTCTTGGGCGGTAAAACCCGGCAGTAGAAAAAAGTCTTGAAATATGAAGCCAACATATCGAGAACGAATGCCAGATAACTCTTGATCTGTTAATCCTGATGTTTCTACTCCATTAATAAAAACGGATCCACCTGTAGGCCTAGTTAAAGTTCCAATTACATGTAGTAATGTGGATTTACCGCTCCCTGAAGCTCCTATTATTCCTATCAGTTCACCTTTCGATACGGACATCGAAATATTAGAAAGGGCTTTTACAGGAGGCGTCCCTTCATACGTCTTACTTACATCAATAAGTTCTACGGCTGGAATGTTTTGATCTGCAGGTTCGTTCATAAGATTTTTTACGGTACCACAACTTCAGTTCCAACCTTGATTCCATCACCTTTTATTTCCACCCACCCATCTGCATATAAACCTACAGACACCGGCACCAATCTTGATACGCTATTTTCAATGATTTCTATTGCATATCCTCCGCCCAAAATAGCCAATAAACTCGTTACAGGAGCAGCCAGTACGCCAGATGCTAATTTTTTAGTTACCGAAACCGTAACCGTAGCTCCTGTCCATTCTGGCAAACTCACTGTATCCTCGAGTGAAATAATAATCTCTAAATAAGGTTCTCCCTGGTTACCTTGCGGTATTACCGCAATATCTCCTATGTCTGAAATTGTGCCTGAAATAATACTTTCATCAGGCAGTTCTATCGATACTATAAGGTCAAGCTCAACAAGATTTTTGTTTACTACCTCGATTGAAGTGTTGACCTTCTGCAATGACTTTGTAACCTCTTCATCTCCTGTATTTTTTATAATTTTTTCAATTGGAATTAAACTTAAAATAGGAGTAGATGTAATAATGCCAACTCCTATTTCAGCATGTGAATCAGAATATTGCACAACAGATGGACCGGGCACAAAAAGTATGTCTCTGAACTTTAATTCCCCGGTAACTGAAACTCCCAACAAAGACTGCATCGTTTCTATCGCCTTGCGACTATGTTCATCGAATTCCTGGTCAACCAAAACAGAATTAGTTTCATCATAACCAAGTGCCACTAAATTTTGCTCCAATTGAAATATATCAAGACCTTCAGACATACCAATTTCAAATGAGCGCCATGCAGGTTGCTGCCCATACATCGCTACGGTGGTCGCTATCCCTTCTACTAATTCATCTCTATTGTGCTCAGCTAATTTTAAAGACGCTTTAGCTGACTCCAAAGCTTTATCTGCTTTATTAAGATCAGCTGTCGTTGGGGCATCATCTAATGCCAATCGCTGTGCCCTTGCTGACTCCAAAGCTTTATCTGCTTTATTAAGATCAGCTGTCGTTGGGGCATCATCTAATGCCGATCGCTGTGCCCTTGCTGACTCCAAAGCTTTATTTGCTTTATTAAGGTCAGCTATCCTTGGGGCGTCATCTAATGCCGATCGCTGCGCCCTTGCTGATTCCAAGGCTTTTGTTGAAGATACCTCAGTCTCTACCCCCTTTTTATGATTTTCATAGGTAACTAATAGGTCGTTGCTATTAGTTATAAGTAGAGTCTCGTCAAACATACTGTCTAATAGAAATTCAGCAGCTGTTACGGTCATTATCTTTTCCGTATCAGGACAGACAGACTTGTAAACCTCAGCGGTCCAAACAGATGAACCTAACTTACCAGATAAATCACAATAGGCCTGGCGTGCAATTCTAAAAGTTACCCATTGTGTGTCCACTAACGCCTGAGAATTAACTAGCGCCGCTTCAGTTTGAGCTACTGCACTGTCTGCTGATGCGATTTGCGACTCAGTAGGGCTTGAAGTCAGTAAATCTAAACTAGATTCTGCAGAGCTTACTGCACTGTCTGCTGATGCGATTTGCGATTCAGTAGGACCTGAAGTCAGCAACTCTAATGCGGCTTCAGCCTGCGCCACTCCGCTGTTCGCAGAGGCGACCTGGGAATCAGTAGGGCCTGAAATTAGCGACTCTAATGCCGCTTCAGCTTGGGCTACCCCGCTGTCTGCAGAGGCAACCTGGGCATCAGTAGGACCGAAAGTTAGCAGCTCTAATGCCGCTTTAGCTTGGGCTACCCCGCTGTCTGCAGAGGCGAATTGATTATTAACAGTTAATATTTCCGAATCGGTAACTGACTTATAGTATTTAAATAACACGGTTCCACGAAATACATCCGCACCCTCAGAAATAATATGTGTCAGCACTCCATTACTGCTCGGTAACACCTGGACTTCGGATCCATATTCCAGAACCCCATCTATTTTTTCAAAGGTCCTTAAGTCTCTTCGTTCAATCAAAACGGTAGAAATGATTTGATCGTCTGATTTTTCTTTACCTCCGCTTAAGTTGAATATACCCTGAGTAGATATAAGTACAACAAGAACGATAATAACAACAATCACAACGGCTAATACAAGTATTGATATTCTCTTCGTCATTTTGCTTTATTACCCCTAATTCCATAGCACAGGTATAAGTTTGTTTTTATATTAGTCGCGACTTCCCGTTCTAGGCGCTTGCCGCTCTTGTCCAAAAATAATACCGCTGCATGATTCCATAACTTTTTCAACTTTAGGCGTTATTGTTATGTTTTCGAACATCGATCGCATGACTACCCGCGGATCATTAGAAAATTCCGGATCAGGAATATCTATACCATTTTCTCTAATACACTCTGCAAATTCCAATAAATTATCCTGGAGTTCTATTTGGTCTTCCTGAGTAGGTGCAGTTGCAAAAGTTGCATCTTCCAATAAGCCGAGACATTCTTGCAATGCCTGTCCTGTTTTCTCGCTATTTATGTCGAAGTTTGGGTCAGACATAATGCTGACTCTTAACCCTTCCAGATCAACGGTTCCATCAGCATTTAAAGTCGGGTCACTTACATCAAAACCGTAGCCACGCAAACATGTCGTGAATTCGGTAGTTATTTCCTCATCAGTTTTGATACGTTCATCAGAATTATCTGATGTCAAGTCGGTATCAATTACCTCTGGAGTAGGAGTATCGATAGTTATGACTCCATCGTTAGAACTGTCTGAACCACCGCACGAAATACTTGTTAATGACAAGCAGAGAATTAAACTAGCCATTATTAAAATTTTGATAAAGTTCATTTTTAACCCCCAAGTCGTACTATCTTTACACTAAAACGCAGGGCTGGAATATTGGGTATTAGTTGTGGGCCCGGCAGGGATCGAACCTGCGACCAATCGGTTATGAGCCGACCGCTCTGACCGCTGAGCTACGGGCCCCGGTACTTTTGCAAACTGAACAATAAGGAATTAATAGATTACTATATTTCAGCTCGCGACTTATAGTATATCCGTTTTAGCAGTCTATTTTGTTTCTGTTGTCAGTCTTCTAACAAGTTCTCAAAAGTTATAACTGCATCTTCGTCAACATCAACGATCTTGAAAGACTCATAATACTCACTACTATTTTCAAGCCATTCCGCAAACTCTTGCGCGTCTTCTTGAGACCTATAGGTCCGTAATGCTTTAACTTTTACATCAATATATTCGTGTGTTGAGACAAACACGTTAGGTTGTGTTTCAGGTCCATCTATATCTAGATCAAATTCCTTGGCTACTAATTCCGGTATTGCAACATATAGCAAGCTAACTTTTTTATCAGTGTCTTGCTCATATGAATTGAATGCACTAAGGGCCGCTCGATGTATCGCAATATGATCAGAATGCCTAGATATGCCTTGAGGGCCAAAAGTGATTACTACATCAGGTTGAATAAGTTCCATATGATCTCTTAGTCTTCCTGAAATGACTTCCGTTTTTTCCAATTCTACTTCCTGATCTTTATATCCAAGCAATATTGGGGGGTTTGCTCCAAACAATGACAGCACCTTGCTCAGTTCACGTTCCCGTACTGCCGGTAATTCTTTCCTGCTTACAGATAAATCTCCAGTCCCTAAAGTGCCCAGCTCTCCTCTTGTCGCTGTAATAACAGTTACATTTGCACCCATTTGAGCAAATTTTGTAAACGTGCAGCCTGCTGAAGAAGTTTCATCATCTGGGTGAGCGAATATACCTAATATGGATTTATCTATATACCTATTTGCGTTGTTCATATTAAGTATTGATAACACAAAACTTAATACATTTATACAGATCGAACCTATATATAAATAACCCTTTAATAATAAATGTTGTTTTAAATGGCATGTAGAAGATAATACAATACTTGAATAACTAGCAGGTAAACCATGACCATATCTAAAAAATTAAAAAAATCGATGGAACAAGGATCCTGGATTAGGAAGATGTTTGAAGAAGGCATCTTGTTGAAATCTAAGATTGGCGCAGATAAAGTCTATGACCTTTCCTTAGGCAACCCAATATTTGAACCTCCATCTAAATTTACTCAGTTATTAAAAGAATATATTGAAAAACCTACCGCTGGCTTACATCGATACATGCCAAATGCGGGCCTACCAGAGACAAGATCAGCTGTTGCTAAAAATCTTAGTACGGAAATTGGTTTAAGATTCACAAAAGACGATATCGTAATGACATGTGGAGCAGGAGGGGCTCTTAACATCATAATAAAAACCCTTTTAGATCCTGGGGATGAAATTATCGTTTTGGCTCCATACTTTGCTGAATACTTTTTCTACGCTGATAACCATGGAGGTAAATGTGTTGTACTAGATCATGACAGCAATTTTATGCCGAATCTGTCTATGCTTGATGATGTTGTAAACGAGAAAACAAAGATGGTGATCGTGAATTCCCCGAACAATCCTTCCGGAGTAGTCTATCCAAAAACCGTATTGGATGAACTAGGGATAATAATTAAAAATCTTGAATTGAAATATGGAAGAGATATTTTTATTGTTAGTGATGAACCTTACAGAAAAATCATATACGACGATACTAGTTACAACCATATCTTCTCGTCGCACCCCAACACTATTGTAGCCACATCTCACTCTAAAGATTTAGGTTTAGCTGGTGAAAGAATCGGTTATGTTGCGGTTAATCCGAATAACGAAAATAAAACCGAAATAATCGACGGCCTAACATTCAGCAATCGAGTTCTAGGGTTTGTTAATGCACCTGCACTGATGCAACATCTAATCACCCATTTACAAAGTGAAACAGTAAACATTGAACAATATAAAATAAACAGAGATTTCCTATGGGAAAATCTTACAGAGATTGGTTACGAAGTAATAAAACCACAAGGCGCGTTCTATATGTTTCCGAAATCACCAATCGAAGATGACCTTGCCTACGTAAGCAAACTTAGAGAAAACAATGTTTTAGTAGTGCCTGGATCAGGATTCGGCTCACCTGGATATTTTCGAATATCATACTGTGTGGACGACCACACGTTAAAAGGCAGCATCGAAGGTTTCAGGAAGGTTTTTCGGGATCACCGGTAAAATCAAGTCGGAGATTTTAACCCGCTCCCAGTGACAGGAATTAAAACAGAATCTCGTCCATCTATTGTCCCTTTTTCAACAAGAGTTTCGAGCCCAGCAAAGGGCGCGGCGGAAGTTGGCTCCATAAATATCCCCTCTGATTGAGCCAAAACCTTACGATACCTCTGTATTGAGTCTTCGCTAACACTGATTGAATCGCCTTTGGACTCTTTTATTGCCTGCAAAATTTGTTTCATCCTGGGTGGGTTACTGGATGCTATCCCATCAGCACATGTGATTTGCTTTGGGTTGAACGTCCATTCAATGTTATGCAACTCACTTACAATCGGCTTAATAACATCGGACTGTATTGCATAAAGCTTAGGAAGGATGCCTATCTTACCTGTAACCCAAAGTTCCTTAAGCGCTAGATAAGTTGATATCAACAACGAACCGTTGCCGACCGGCATGACGATGTGGTCAGGCATCTTGGAATGAAGCTCATCAACGACTTCCCTTGCGAAGGATTTAGTTCCTTCTAAAAAGTAAGGACTAGTATTGTGAGAAGCATATAGGAATTGATTTTCTGACACAAATTGTTTAGCCTGTTTTTCTGAGTTGTCCCTATGACCAGGTACTCTATGGACCGTTGCACCATAAACGGATATTTGGTCAATTTTTGCTTTAGGGGCATTTTCAGGAACAAAGATATCGGCTTGTATTCCGGCGGAGGCTGAATAAGCTGCAACTGAGGCACCGGCATTTCCTGAAGAGTCTTCGACTATATTTTTAATCCCTGCGGATTTTATCGCTCCAATCATCATAGCGCTGCCTCTGTCTTTAAATGAACCTGTTGGGTTGCAATTCTCGAGCTTAGCGTGGACTTTTGATACGCCAACTAATCTGGCAAATTTAGATAGTTGAATAATCTTAGAGCCACCTTCACCTAAAGTCACTATTTGTGAATCTCTCAATAACGTAGAAGTATCGTTTTGCCTAATTGTTAATGGGTAACTGCAATCAGCACAAACGGATATGAAAATGTTTGCTTCAATACAAGTATTACAATTTACACATTCAAAATACATTAATTATCTTTCGTTTTAACATAGTATATAGAATTATAAATTGGATGCATGTTCTTGGAAAACTGGAATTGCTAAAATTAATTTCTCAAATACATTTTGAATAAGAAAGGTTTCGAAGTGACGAATATAAAAAAATTCGAAGACAACGATTCAGTAGTATTTCGTGGAGATGGCGAACCCAGGACTACGAATAATCTTTTACTGAGACTGAATGAATTTGCTAATAAAAACCAAATAGAAGATGACGACTTCTCTTTAGGAGGTATAGTTAGTCAATTAGAAACGGAAATGGCTTCTAGGCTAGGTAAACAAGCAGCAATATTCATACCGTCTGGCACGTTAGCAAATCATCTAGCTATTAGAAAACACGCTGCTACCCAAGGAAGAGCTGTTGTTCAAGAACAAAGTCATATCTTCAATGACACCGGTGATTCTATCCAAAGGTTAAGTGGGATAAATCTTGTCCCACTAGCACAAAATAGAGTTTATTTTGATGCTAATGAATTAAATAAAGCTTACATAACATCAGTTACGGGGCGCGTACTAAACCCTATATCTGTAGTTTCTATTGAGACTCCGGTAAGAAGACAACACGGACAAGTTGTGCCCTGGGAACACTTAGTGGAATTAACCAAGTTTTGTAAAACTAATAAAATCCCTTGCCATCTTGACGGAGCACGAATATTTATGCAGGCAGCTGTCACAGGCAGATCAGTAGAAGAATATGCTTCCTTGTTTGACTCAGTATACGTGTCTCTATATAAATATTTAGGAACACCTTTTGGTAGTATTTTAGCTGGTGAAAAAGATTTTATAGAAGGCATGTACCATGAACGAAGAATGTTTGGAGGAGGACTAGCAAATGTTTCTCTTATTGCTGCTCTAGCTTTGAATGGCCTAGAAAGATTTGAACATGAATTTCCTGAATCAATAAATAAAGCACTTCAACTTTTTCCCTCCTTGAATGAATTAGAGCACATAGAAATACAGAGCTTCGAACATGGATCAAACATATTCAGGCTTATATTGTCTGAGGGTATTTGCGTTGATTCTTTCATTAGGAATCTTAAATCGGTTAGGATATTCGTTTATACTGAACCAAGTAATGAAATATATCTGCACGTCAATGCAACTATACTTAAGAGACCTAACCACGAAATTATTTCAGCATTTTCTGACGCAATAAGTAAATCAGTCAAAAAGTAACTCATTTGGGTCAGACTTATATGCAATCTACGGCTCCACAAGAATAGTACAATATCGTAATAAATTAAAAAAACCACACAAGCTTAATTGAATCATGTCCGACAACATAAAATCTAACAATATCACTGAACCTTCGAGGATCCCTATTTATAAAGACTGGATGCTGTTTGTTGTAACTTTATTAATTGTTGGTGCCGACCAATTAACAAAATATCTTATAAGAGAAAATCTAAACTACGGACAGTCTATTCCTGAGACGGGATTTTTCAGGTTAACCTACTATACAAATTCAGGAACTATATTTGGTTTGTTTCCGAACATACCAGTAATTTTAAGTGTAGCTTCAGTAATAGCTATAGTATGTCTTATTTATTTTTATAAAACACAGAAAAACATAAGTGTTTGGCTACGTGTTGCAATAGCTTTACTTTTGGGTGGAGCAGTAGGGAATTTCATTGACAGGGCGTTTATGGGAAAAGTCACAGACTTCATTGATGTAGGGTTATGGCCAATATTCAACATAGCAGACTCGGCTATAACCTGCGGAATATTCTTGTTGCTGCTGGTAACAGTAGTTTTTCCTAGCCCAGGTAAACCCAGCAACAACAAAGAGATTGAACCCTCTTTAAGTAATAACTGATCATTATATTGAGCAAGCATTATAAATTACATGTCTCAGACACTGAACAAGGTACTAGGCTAGATAAGTATGTGACTGAGAAAATCGATAATCTGTCTCGCACTAAAGTCGTAAAACTTATTCAAGACTCTTTAGTATTAATAAATAACAAAAAAGTTAATCCTTCACACAAAGTTAATCTGGGTGAATCCATAGAAATCGAACTACCTGATGATGTCCCTTCAAATTTAACACCTTGGCAATTAGAACTAGACATAATATACGAAGATAATTGTATTTTAGTAATCGATAAACCTGCCGGAATCGCCGTACATCCAGCACCGGGCCATCAAAATCAAACCATAGCCAATGCCCTAATAAACCATAACCCAGGCGTATCAAACATTGGTGCAAACTCAAGGCCAGGCATTATACACCGCTTAGACATGGACACATCAGGCTTGCTCATAACCGCTAAAAATGAACTGGCTCACAGGAAAATAAGTGAACAATTTGCCGACCGCACAATACAAAAAAGCTATTACGCTTTGGTAAATGGAATTCCTGAGAACAGTCAAGCCATAATAGATGCCCCAATAGGTCGCAGCCCATTTAATCGACAACAAATGGATATAGTATCCACTGGCAAATCGGCATTAACACAATATGAAATAGTTGACACATATAAATCACATAGCCTTTTAAAAGTATCTCCTAGAACAGGTAGAACTCATCAAATTAGAGTGCATTTAAAGTCAATTGGACACCCTGTAGTTGGAGATAGTATGTATGGAAAAGTTGATCCTGAGTTAAATAGACATTTTCTACATGCTTCATCGATCAGTTTTACTCATCCAGAAAGTGGAGAACCATTAAGTTTAAAATCCGATCTCCCGATCCAACTAAGTCAATATATAGTAGATAGGTTGAAATCTTCACACGACATGGAAGATACTAAATACCTATGAATTCAATAAATATGCGCACCCGATTTGCACCCAGTCCTACAGGAGAACCTCATGTAGGAAACATTCGTACTGCAGTATTCGCATGGTTATTTGCTCGAAATAACAACGGATCTTTCATCATCAGAGTTGAAGATACGGATCAAGCCAGATCAGTTGAAGGTGCTACCGATTCAATTCTTCAATCACTAAGTTGGCTTGGTGTTGATTGGGACGAAGGACCTGACAAAGGTGGCGAATACGGACCATATATCCAATCGGAAAGGCAAAAACAAGGTATCTACTCAAAGGCTGTAGAAACCCTAATAGACTCTAATCAAGCCTATTATTGCTCATGTAGCACTGAAAGGTTAGATAAGCTACGCAAAACTCAAATTAAATCTAGCAAACCCCCTGGTTATGACGGACATTGCAGGACTAAAAACATAAACCAACTACCTGCTGAATTGAAAAGCCAGGTTGTAAGATTTGCCATGCCTAAGTCAGGCGTGACTGAAGTATCAGACACAATCCGAGGAACCATTAAATTTGAAAATGCACTGATCGATGATTTTGTCATTTTAAAGTCAGATGGGTTTCCTACGTACCACCTTGCAAATGTTGTTGATGATCATGCCATGAAAATCTCCCATGTAATTAGAGCGGAAGAATGGCTACCTTCATTGCCTAGGCACATTAACTTGTACAACGCACTCGGATTTGATCCTCCAATATTCGCTCATGTGCCAATAATATTGGCTCCTGACCGAACAAAATTAAGTAAACGACATGGAGCTACTTCAATAAAGGAATTCAGGTCAAAAGGTTATCTAGCCTCTGCTATGTTGAACTTTCTGTGTCTACTAGGTTGGTCACTCGACGACAAAACTGAGATATTTACGGTGAAAGAATTAATTGAGTTTTTTTCTATTGAACGCGTATCAAAGTCTTCCGCTATATTTGATAACAAAAAACTTGAGTGGATGAATGGGCATTATATTAGAGAATTCGAGCAGTCCAAACTTATCGGAAATCTCAAAAAATATTGGACCGATTTCCCGGTAAGTACATTCGACATTGAACCGACAACTTCCAAACTAGAAGCTGTGGTCCCACTAATAAAAGACAGGATAAAAACGTTGGAAGAAGCAGCGCCTATGATCAATTTCTTGTTCTCGGAGACACTTTCATATGATCCAGAAATGCTGATTCAGAAAAAGATGGATTATAAATCTACTCTTTACGCATTAAATGAAGTTTTGCCAGTTATAAATGAAATAAACCCATTCAATGCTAATAACATTGAAGATAATTTACGATTATTGGCAGATAAATTAAGTATAAAACCGGGGCAACTGTTTGGTACCCTGAGGATAGCTGCCACAGGGCAAAGAGTATCTCCGCCTTTATTTGAAAGCCTTGAAATAATTGGCAAGGATAAAACTGTGGAGTCTATAAGTCTGGCAGTCCAAAAACTTAATTCTCACGGAGACATCAATTGAGAACAGGAATAGTGGTTTTCCCTGGCACATGGAGTGATAAAGATTGCATGCACGTGTTACGAGATGTACTCAACCAGTCAACAGAATACATCTGGCATCAAGAAACTGATCTAAGTAAATACGAATGCATTGTAATCCCAGGAGGTTTCTCGTATGGGGATTATTTAAGAGCCGGGGCAATAGCAAGATTTGCTCCCGTAATGAAGTCTATTACCGATTTTGCCAACAACGGTGGTCTTGTAATTGGAATATGTAATGGATTCCAAGTGTTATGTGAAGCTGGACTACTACCTGGCGTATTAATGAGAAACGACCACCTTAAATTTCGGTGCGAATGGGTAAATTTAAAGATTGAGACCGCCTCAACTCCTTTCACTAAATCCATAACTACCTTAAACCCTCTCCGCGTTCCAATATCACATGGTGAGGGCCAATATTATGTCAGTGAAGATACATTGAAGGAATTAGAACGGGACGACCAAATAGTATTCAGATACTGTGAACCTAACGGAGATGTCACAAAAGAATCTAATCCAAATGGATCAGTCAACAATATCGCAGGAATAATTAACTCGAATAGAAACGTTTTAGGAATGATGCCCCACCCAGAAAAAGCCTGTGAAGATATTCTTGGCTCATCCGATGGACTAAGTATATTTCAATCTATTATTAACTCCACAGACAAATAGGATTTTTTTGAGTTACTTAGACGGTGTAAGCCTGGCAATAATATCCACGATAGGTTTTGGAGCAACTGCAGTACTGGCACAATCAGGCATGCAGTATGTGAAGCCTACGAGCATCACAATTATTTCACTTGTGGTTGGCAGTATCTTAGTTTTCATAGTAGCGTTCATTGTAGAATTAGATCAAGTCAATTCAATTTCAATTGTTGCTTTGCTATTTATATTATTGAATGCAGTTCTGTCATATCCTATTGGACGACTGTTCAACTTCATCAGCGTTAAATATGCAGGAGCATCTCGTGCATCCAGTGTAATAGGAATTGCACCTTTAATTACAACGGGTCTTGCAGTATGGCTTACCGGTGAAAAATTAACAATTATTATTCTTACAGGTTCTCTTCTAATCTTGCTCGGTATATTTTTAATTCTTACCGACATGTCCTCTGTTAAGACTGACAACAAGCTCGATGCCAACAATTAAGAGGGTGATGTAAGATAGATGAGGACGATTAAAAACAATTTATTAAACAGAGTTAGCAGTCGTATATCTGCACAATTTGACAATCGCTTGATCGGTATTACTGCTGCTTTAATTTCGGCACTTGGGTACGGTTCGGGTGCAATAGTCAGCAAACATGTTATAACTAACTATACAGGACCTGTAACTGCTACCGCTTTTTCATTACTATTTGGTGCAATATTAGTTTTTGCATTATTTTATAAAGATTTGATGTTTGATTTTCGATCTAGCCCATCAAAAGCGTGGATTCCAGTAATTTTTACTGGAATATCAGCATCAATAGGCGTAACATTTTGGTTTCTTTCAATGGTTAAGCTACCTTTGGTTATGTCAGCGCCGATAGTAGGAGCTTATCCGTTAGTATCTATAATACTTGCCTGGGTTTTCATAAGGAGATTAGATCGAATAACTTGGAAAACACTTTCTGGAGCGTTATTAGTAATCACCGGCATAACATTGATTAGTATTGGTTAGTATTAGTTAAAAATGAATATCACAGACAAACAATTAAATGAGCTTGCGTTATCTAAATCAGAATACCAACTCATAGTAAAACAATTAGGTCGAGAACCGAATAATTTAGAGTTGGGTTTATTTGGGTCACTGTGGTCTGAACATTGTGGTTATAAACACTCCAAATTACTAATAAAAACGTTACCTAGTGAAAGTGACAGATTATTAGTTGAACCTGGGGTTGAAAACGCCGGAGTTATCGATTTAGGTGGCATTGCAGTTGTAATGAAAGTAGAGTCTCACAATCATCCTTCTGCCATTGAACCTTATGAAGGAGCTGCAACTGGCGTTGGAGGCATAGTCAGGGACATACTTGCAATGGGCGCCCGTCCAATAGCTCTACTAAACTCATTAAGGTTTGGTCCATTAACTGAGCAATACAGTAATAGGATATTTAAAGGTGTGGTTTCCGGTATTTCAGCCTATGGAAACTGCATAGGAGTGCCAGACGTAGGTGGAGAAATAGGGTTTTCCAAAACATATTCTGGCAACCCACTTGTTAACGCAATGTGTATTGGTCTCGTTGATCCAAAATATATGGCTCGAGCGATAACTGGTGACCCTGGTAATGTTCTGCTATTGGTAGGTGCAGATACCGGCAAAGATGGAATACACGGAGCATCTGGATTGGCCTCCCAAACTTTTGAAGAAGGTCGTGAAGAGCTTAGACCTACAGTACAAGTCGGAAATCCTTTCCTAGAGAAAGTATTGATTGAAGCTTGTTTAGAGTTAGTGCAAACTGGAGCTTATGTTGGTTTACAGGATTTAGGCGCAGCAGGCCTAACAAGCGCTTCAGTGGAATGCGCTTCAAAAAGCAAAACTGGATTGGAAATTGATATTGATAGTGTCCCATTGCGAGAAAAAACGTTGTCTCCCTATGAAATAATGCTCTCTGAATCACAAGAGCGTATGTTAGTTATAGCTACCCCAAATCAAGTGGCACAAGTAAAAGATATTTTTTTGAAATGGGGGTTAGATGCAACTAAAATTGGTATTGTAACTGATACAAGGAACGTGATTATTAAAAGTGCCGGTGAAATACAAGCTGATATTCCAGTGGAACTTCTTACTAACCCTCCTCTGTACACAGTAGATGGAACAAAGCCAGATTGGCTGAGCTCACTACAGTCATCTGATCTGTCAAAATTATCAGTTCCCAAATCTAGAGCTGTAGACACATTATTAAAATTGCTGAGTTCTCATAACGTAAGCAGCAAAAAGTGGGTGTACGAACAATATGATCATCATGTACAAACCAACACAGTTATTGAGCCTGGCCAAGGTGATGCAGCGGTTCTACGGTTGAAAAATTCTACTAGAGGTATCGCTACATCAATTGATGGGAATGGGAGGCTATGTTTTTTGGATCCTGAGATTGGAGGAGCTATTGCGGTTGCTGAAGCATGTCGAAACATATCCTGTACTGGAGCTATCCCTTTAGCTCTAACGGATTGTCTTAATTTTGGAAACCCTGAAACTAACGATGTAGCGTTTCAACTCAATCGATCTGTCAAAGGTATCGGCCGTGCTGCAAGGAAATTTAATGTTCCTATTGTAAGCGGAAATGTTAGTTTATATAACGAGTCGTACGGGCAATCGATCTACCCTACACCTGTTATTGGTGCTCTTGGACTTATTAAAGATATCGACAAAGTTACCGGATCTGCGTTTGCAACAGAAAATGATCTTGTGTTTCTATTAGGGTCTGACAAATTTGATAATGACAGTAATAGCTTGGCTGGGAGCGAATTTCTTGAAATCATACATGGGTTAGTCGAAGGCCAACCATCTATAGACTTAGACTTAGAATATGATCTCCAAGCTCTATGTAGGAAACTGATATCAAAAGGATTAATAAAGTCTGCACATGACATAAGCGAAGGTGGGTTACTGTCAGCAATAGCAGAAAGTTGTATTCTGGGTCACATTGGTTTCAAGATGATTGAATGCCCGCATAACCGATGGGATATTGCTTACTTTGGAGAAAGACAGTCACAAATCATAGTATCCTTATCTCCAATTAATAAAACGAATATAATGTCTATAGTAAAGTCAGATGGTATTCCATTTATGGAAATAGGTGTTGTCGGAGGCAAAACTCTTGATATAGGTGCTTCGGAGTCAATTACAGTTCAAACGTTGACTGATTATTGGCACGACAACATCCCACCAAATCAAAATAATGACAACATAACAAATTGACAGTGGTTTTCAGAAAATGCTACATTCACATAGAGAACCGTGAATTTTTGCCCAAGTAGCAGACAATTAATTAATTTTTCATTCTCAATATAAACTGGAGGGTTTTTTGCCCAGATACGATTACATATGCGAAAACTGTGAAGGAAGTTACACTTTCGAATTAAAACAGAGTTTTGATTCTGACCCTGTAGCCGATTGTCCTATTTGCGGTAGTTCGTCTAAAAGAAAATTCAGTTTAGTGCCTATTGTTTTCAAAGGCTCTGGTTGGTATGTAAACGATTACGGAAAGAAAAGCACTACAACACCTAGCGCTACATCTTCCGATTCCAAAGACGCTTCATCAAATAATGGCTCTAAAGAATCTAAAACTTC